>ERZ1673771.19-NODE-19-length-77231-cov-28.469667_pt1 | contig 77231 bp, 59 predicted proteins | sample MGYA00580141_ERZ1673771 | MGnify/ENA primary metagenome ERZ1673771 (study PRJEB41219, sample SAMN04549647) | soil metagenome | isolation source: soil | place: USA: Nevada, Stillwater NWR | collected 2009-08-06 ...
TTTATGTCTTTGAAATCCTTATGGCTCTTGGGTCAAAAAATATGCAAAATGCTCAATACTAAAAAGCGCTCTTGCCCCCATCGAACAATAAAATGTTTTTCTTTCCCGAAGATAGAATAAAACAATTCTATGATTTCTTTTTGAATTCGATGAATATCGTAATTATTTAATGTGTGTATCTCCAATTCCATGAGTGTGCAAACATGAGTGTCATACACAGGAATGCCTAACATAAACCCGCGCTCTAAAAAATCTTTATCCACAGATGAAGCATTGATCCATTCATAAAGATACGATTCTATTCCTCTTATTTCCCATTCGTTTCTTTCAGTATAATATGCTTCTTGTATAATGAGCTCTGTCATTCTTCTAATTAAGTCCGCATAAGGCTCCACTTGTTTCGGTTCGCCAGTTATTCCGATCACTCCAATTACCTTCTTATGAAACATAATGGGCATATTGATTCCTGCTTTGACGCCTTTCAGCACTTGTGCTTTGATTTGATCAATGTAAAGCTTTTGTTTGGACTTAATAACAATCGTAGCTCCTTCATGAAAAGAGCCGATCCGACTCTCATCAGTGGAGGATATGATGATCCCATTAATATCAACTAATATAATATCCTCTTTTACTACGTCCTGAACCTCTGAAATAATTTTAGCAGCCAGCTTTGGGGATAATTGCAACTCGTATCACCACCCTTTTGGTTAAAAAGACAATAAAAAAGGCATTTTTGGTATGTTAATTATATCATCATACATAGATAATATGACTCTCATTCTTTATAATAAAACGAAAAGAGTAAAAGTGAGGGGTTTGAATGATTGCTCCTGATATAAAGAGGGAATTCATAAATATTGTAGGAGAAGAAAATTTTGAAGATTCGGAAGTTGAAAGGTTAGTATATTCGTATGATGCGACTCCAAATTTTCAATCGATTCCGGATGCGGTCGTTTCGCCTAGAAATACAGAGGAAGTATCTAAAATATTGCAATTATGTAATGAAAATAAAATACCGATTGTTCCGAGGGGCTCTGGTACGAACTTATGCGCCGGCACTTGTCCTGTTGAAGGAGGAATCGTTCTTCTATTTAAACATATGAACAAAATTTTAGAGATCGATGAGGAAAACTTAACCGTCACATGTCAACCGGGAGTTATCACACTTGATTTAATCCATGCGGTGGAACAAAAAGGTTTGTTTTATCCACCAGACCCAAGCTCAATGAAAATATCTACAATTGGGGGAAATATTAACGAAAATTCTGGAGGATTAAGAGGACTGAAATATGGAGTAACTCGTGATTATGTGCTGGGGCTAGAGGCGGTTCTTCCTAATGGGGAAATTGTTCGAACAGGAGGAAAGCTAGCGAAAGATGTGGCAGGGTATGATTTAACGCGCTTATTTATAGGTTCTGAAGGAACGTTAGGAGTGATTACAGAAGCGACATTAAAGCTGATCCCACTGCCTGAATCAAAAAAGACAATGCTTGCTTTATTTCAAGATTTAGAAGCTGCTGCGCGTTCCGTATCGAAAATTATTGCCAATAAAGTAATTCCGGCAACTTTAGAGTTTTTAGATCAGCCGACGCTAAAAGTAGTGGAGGACTATTCACAAATCGGACTGCCAACAGACGTTCAAGCCGTATTACTGATTGAACAAGATGGAACGCCTGAAAATGTGAGTAAAGATATGAAGGTCATGGAAGAAATATGCAGGAGTGAAAACGCAGTATCTGTACAAATTGCCCAGTCAGAAGAAGAAGCTGAAGCTTTACGAACAGCGAGACGCACCGCTTTGTCCGCATTAGCCAGACTAGCACCAACTACCATTTTAGAAGATGCGACTGTTCCAAGATCAGAAATTGCCAAAATGGTCAAAGCCATTAATGAAATAGCCGCAAAACATAACGTAAAAATATGCACGTTTGGTCATGCGGGAGACGGAAACCTTCATCCTACCTGCACGACAGATATTCGGAAGAAAGATGAGATGGAACGGGTGGAAAAAGCTTTTGCTGAAATATTTGCAAAGGCCATTGAACTGGGAGGAACAATTACTGGAGAACATGGAGTAGGAGCCATGAAAGCGCCTTATTTAGAATGGAAGCTGGGGAAATCTGGCATCGATGTGATGAAGTCGATCAAAGCTGCATTGGATCCAAACAATATTATGAATCCTGGGAAATTATTTGCAAAGGATACACGAAAACGAGTGGTGATCTCAAAATGATGACAGAATCAGAAAAGCAAAATATCCAAAGAGATTTCAAGGAACGCATGGACGAAGATGAGCTGTTAAATTGTATGAGATGCGGTTTTTGTTTGCCATCTTGCCCAACTTACATTGTGTCTGGATATAAAGAAAGCCAATCACCAAGAGGAAGAATTGCCTTAATGAAGGCAGTTTATGATGGGGTCCTTCAACCGGATGATGAATTTGAAAAGTCTTTAAACTTGTGTTTAGGATGTCGTGCGTGTGAGCCGGTTTGTCCATCAGGTGTGAATTATGGACATTTATTAGAAGAAGCAAGAGACATAATTAACCAAAATAAAAAGCATTCTTTACCTGTGCGGGCAGTTCGAAATGTGGTTTTTAAACAACTATTTCCTAAAAAAAGTAATTTAATCAACATAACTAGCTTAGTTGGATTTTATCAAAAATCTGGACTTCAAAAAGCGGCACGTAAAATAGGATTTATGAAACTGTTTCCAGATCATCTCCGCGAAATGGAAAAAATATTGCCTGATGTTCCTGAGAGAAAGACACTGAAACAGCGATCTGAATATTTCCCGCCAAAAGGAGAGAAAAAAGCAACTGTTGCTTTCTTTTCCGGATGTTTAATGGACACGTTGTTTCTCGAAACAAATCATGCAACCATTCAATTATTGCAAAAAGCCGGGTGTGAAATTGTTATTCCCAAAACACAAACATGTTGCGGAGCATTGCATGGTCATAGCGGAGAAAAAGAACTAGCGAAAGAATTAGCAAAACAAAATATTGAAGCGTTTGGAAAAAACGAAGTAGATTATATTATAACAAACGCAGGTGGCTGCGGCGCTTTCTTGATTGAATATGATCACTTATTAAAAGATGATCCGCAATGGTCAGAGCGCGCTGAAAAATTTGTTGCAAAAATAAAAGACATTACGTCCATTTTATATGAGCTTGATTTTCACAAACAATTTCGCCTTTCACTTCCTGAACAAGTCGTCACATATCAAGATTCCTGTCACCTGAGAAACGTCATGAAAACGTCAAAAGCTCCTAGAGAATTGCTTCGTTCAATTAAAGGAGTAACATTCACAGAAATGGAAAATGCCGATAGCTGCTGCGGCTCTGCAGGCATTTATAACATTGTCGAACCGAAAACATCCATGGAAATTTTAGATCAGAAAATGGAAAAAATGAAAAAAACCAGTGCCACTACAATAGTAACAGCTAATCCAGGATGTTTCATGCAAATGAAGCTAGGAATTGAAAGAGAAGGATTAAAGGATGTAAAAGCTGTTCATATTGTGGATCTATTGTTAGAAGCAGCGAAATAACGAACAAGCACTATATTTGATGTAATTTTGAAACTTAATGTGAATGTTTAATTGTTAAGCTGCAGTTTTTTGTTCAGATGATTATGGGGGAGGACTTTCTCTAAGAAGCGGACTTGTTTGAAGTAGCTTCTACTCAAGTTTCTCAGACCTTCGGAAGCATCTGTGTCTGATTTTAAGTTAAATTCAACATAAAATGAAGAAAAGAAACGGAATGTACCGCGCATGCATTCCGTTATTTCAACCGCCATCAAGATAGATTTTACGGTTGGCAAAACATTTAGATTTTTCATGAATGAAATAACTAAACGTTTCTTTTTATTCCAGACTTCATTTTCATCATTGGAGATTTTGCTTGCGGCGTTGGCAAGTTTGCTTTCGTTTGATGATCCAGTCTAACTTTAAGCAGATTCATTCCCTTTTAGAACAAGAATATTTTTTGGGCTGTCCAGAATGAAACATCATAATCATTGATATATCAACGTTTCAAAAATATTAAAGGGGCGTCTATAAGCCGGAAAATCGACTTATTAGACAGCCCCTATGTGTAGAAGACTCCGCTCATGGAATACATTAGTTAGCATTCCGCCTCTGTGAAAAATCTCAGCCAAAAGGTGCCTTCACCCGCAAACAAGTTACGATTGCTCTGCTAAAAAATAAATTTTCTTCACTTTCTCCTTAAACTGCTCAACATGAACAAACCGCGCTTCTCGCAAAACCTCTTTTCCATCGACATATAAAATTAAAACAGGTGCGGTAAATATGGATAAGTGACCGGCTATGTTCGGAATATCATCCGCATTGATAAAGCCCATTTGAATTTTTGGAAACTCAGCCAGCACTTTTTCCACCTTTGGCAGCAAAGCATGACAAACACTGCAATTTGTTTTGGATATATATAAAAATGCCAAATGATGACTATTAATAAATTGCTCGACATCTTCTATGGAAAATAAATCATGGTTTGTCTGCAAAATTCATTTCGTCTCCTTTCATGATCAAAAAACTTACTTCATTATACCATAGGAAGGTATAAAAAAATTGAACAGATGCTTCACACGTTGAGAAGCAGGAGATTCACTTGGAGGGGCTTTAGAAGATGTGTATTGACGGCTTCTATTCTTTAATCGTTTGAATAGAAAATATTTGGAAAAACGATTATGAACAAAAACTGGAAGAGATGAATCAAATTTGAGAGTAAACGTTCGATGATTTCAAATTTTGCGGATGATATCGCTTACCTTAACAGGAAAGAACACGGAAAAACGAATGATGTTAGAAGTCTTTCTTGTATATAACAAAGAAATTTTAACTTATTGCCCTTTGTGTTGTTCTTGTTTGTTGATCTGCTGAGCAAAAATACCTTTTTCTATTTATTAGGCAGCTGGCAGCAAAATCAACGGATGCTCTTTTCTACCCTTGTAAGTGAACACGTACATTAATTATGTTGAATTACACAAGTCATTCAGCCGCTTTGATGCGGAATCATTCAACATCGCAGACCTTTATGTAGATTTTCTTCGAGAGAAATCTTCTCCAATAAATACATTAAACCCCAGCACCTAAGTACTGGGGCAAAAAAACATGAATCCCCCGCTGACGGGGTGAAATGGCCTGCGACGCGGCAGGCAACTTATCATTAAGTTATGAGCTTTTTGCTGATATTATGCAAGGAGAGGAGCCATTTAGGCTCCTCTCCGTTGGAAAACACAAACGAATCCACGTTTTTTCACGTGTGAAATGGTCTGTGACGAGACAGACAACTTATTTTGTATTCTAAGTATAGAAAAAACCTTGGGAAATGTCAATACATGATCAATACACTGTCAATACGTTGTAAATACGTTACAGATTAAATACCCATTTTACACGGTTCATAATCTTATTTAAATCATCCTTGTATATATTGCCGATATGTTGCTTTAGCCTTACTTTGTTTACTGTCGTTAATTCTTCCACCTTTACGGCGGAAGTCTGCGATAAAAACGGATAGACTTCCTTTTTGAGAAAATAATGTGTCGCAAGTTTTGGCGATACCTTTGTTTTTCCTTTCCGATCTGTTATAATTTTGGTTTTTAACTTTGTAGTCAGCGGAGCTATCTTAACATTACCGGATGTACGGTTAATTCTGTTATTAGAAAGGACAAGCACCGGTCGTTCTCCGTTTTGCTCTGTGCCGATATTTTCCCCGAGTTCGCAAGTGAAAATGGCCCCTTGAACGATCAGTCGTTTCATTTGCGTTTGCTCATTCTCAATCCATTCATTAGCTAATGTGATCTTATTGGGATACCATTCGTCTAGTTTAGCTTTTTTGTCAGCTTTTTTTAAACGTAATCGCTCACGTTTTACTGCATCTGATTCCATCTTCTTCTCCCTTTCCCTTTGTTTTATACCGTTACACTCATGATTGTATCACGTCATGATCTTAAAGTTTGTTAAAGCTTCAATATTTTTTCGCTATACATTCCCATCATTTTGTCGTTTGCAGGTATGTCGAAACATCAATAGAATGATTATATAACAGTGTTATAACAGAATGTATCGGTGTTTTGACTAGTGATATAGACGAAGGACTAATATTGATTGAACCGAGAGGCGTGTGTACCTAGTTAAGTATTGTTGCTCGTAATAAACTAAAAGATGATTGGAAGGAAGGTGTGGAGAAGAATTATTGGAAATGATGAAAAAGTTTCTGGATGGAAAATTTGATCCCTATGATTTTTCATTTGATTTTCCAGAGTGTTTAGCAAGTTTAAATCCTAAATTAGAAAAAGAGAATCGAGCACTATCTGAACTTTTAAATGAAGATATGCCGGAAATATGCGCGGATTATGAGCCTCAACCAGTTGTGAGAGAAGGTCAACCTGGTTTACTTGATATAAGCAAATTCAAAAGAAAAGTTGCTGAGGTTTACAGTAAGGAGTATAAGAAGCACTTTCAGACATATTGTTTGGAAGTGCTTTTATATTAGGTGGTGTTATTTTTAATCTAATGTTACAAACGAAATAGGTGATAGTTGTATGACTCATTACCCTCTTTAAAGGCTCAGGGTAAAACTCTATTAAATAATAATAGACGAACGCCGGAACGATCGTTTATAATGAGAATGATTATCAATTAAGGGCGGATGAGTGGTACAATAGAAGGATGTGGTGATCGTTGGAGATGCAAAAGATAGATGAGTACGGCTTTTTGCTGGAAAGACAGTATATCAATCTGTTAGATGATCAAGCGGATAATCAAACTTATACGGTGTATGAACGGTTTGGATCTGGAAATATATATCGATGTCAGCTGGGTGGAGGGATTGAGTGGGGAATTGTGAAATATGATTCCTTGGAAGGAAGAGTGCTGTATGATGGAGCTTGTGCCAGAGATCTTTTGGAGGTAACGCTGATTACCAATGGTGTTTACAAGACAGTGATATGGCCTTGCGGAGAAGTTTATGAAGGAAGAAAGGGCGACCTTATTGTCAGTCGTTTGCAGCAGGGGATAAAAGCTTTCGACATTCAGGCGCATCAATTTGAGGCAATCAGCATTATGCTGGATCTATCTTTGTTTGATGATAAACAGGAGTTGCTTCTGCTCTTAAAGGACAGCTTGCCGGAAGTAAATGAAGCTCATTTTTATAAAATGGTCACAGCTTCTCAAAAAATTATTTGGCTGTTTCAAAGGCTGTTAAAGGATTCTTTTCGTAGATCCAGTAGGAAGGATAACTATTTTCAGTGGAAAGGTACCGTCTTTTTTATTCTTTCGGAAAGCTTGAAATGGGCCCGGCAGCAAGGACAGGATATTGTCCTGAGCGAGGAGGATCGGCGGCTGCTTCACCTGGCAAAGGAGATTTTAATGGAGAGGATTGATTCGCCACCGAGTTTGGCGGAGCTGTCCCGTTTGTGCTGCATGAACCAAAATAAATTGAAAAAAGGGTTTAAGCAATTATTTCAGACAACGATATCTGATTTTGTGCTGGAAGGAAAGGTGCAGAAGGGAAAATACTGGCTTGAGGAAACAGATATGACCATTGCAGAAATTGCCGAGGCGTTAGGCTATCAAAATCCGAGCAAGTTTTCAAGATTATTTAAGAAACGGTACGGACTGACGCCGCGGGAATGGCGGAACCGATCTTAAAAAGGAAAATATATTTTTCTTGAAATGACACCTTCAAAGTGCTTTGAGGGTGTTTTTTTGTTTCAACAGGTACTGATATTCATTCTCAATTATAAGTAAAATGAAGCAAAAGCGGCGGCTCGTCATCACGAGTACAGCTGCTGATCTCCGTCTGCGTACGGCGGTTAAAGGCTCTCTCTTTCGCTTTTACTAAGAGGATGGGAACTATTTGCGTCTGTTTGGATCGTTGAGACCGGTAAAGGGGTTTAACAAATTTTCCAAAAAGATGGGAGGGAAGGATAGTTTGAAAGAGAGAAAAAAAGGATTATCAAGGCTTTTGGAAATAGCCGGAGGAAAAAAGAAACTGCTGGCGCTGTCGGTCATTTTAGCGGCGCTTAGTTCCTTGTTGACATTGATTCCTTACATACTTGTGTATTTTATCATTAAAGAACTGACCGCACCGGTTGTGCGTGAGGATCTTATATGGAAATACATCGGTTGGGCGGCGGGAGCGGCTGTCCTTTGTTACTTGCTGTTGTATGCTTCTGGAATAGCATCGCATGTGGCCGCCTTCAATATTTTGTATGAGCTGAGAAAAGCGCTTGCTGATAAAATCAGCCATCTGCCGCTTGGGTTTATTCAGCAGAGAAGCATCGGAGCCATCAAAAAGATTTTAACCGATGATGTTGAACGAATTGAAAGTTTTATTGCACACCAAATCCCTGATTTTGTAAAGGGAATGATTTTACCATTTTTGACGATTGTGTATTTATTCACTGTGGATTGGCGGTTGGCAGTGGCATCACTGATTCCTTTTGTTCTAGTTGTGATTCTCATTCCGTATTCTCTCATTCGAAAAGAAAACAAACAGCTTATGAAGGAATACATGGACAGCCAGGAAAAAATGAATGAAGTGATTATTGAATTCGTCCGGGCCATGCCAGTTGTTAAAATTTTTAATCAATCGGTCGATGCCTATGAGCGTTATCGTGAATCAGTGATCAGCTTTTGCGACCGGGTTCTCTATTATTTGAAAAAAAATATGCCGGCGAATGCATTCATGATCAGTTTTATTTCTAATAATCTGCTGCCTGTTTTAGCAGTGGGAATTTGGCTATATTTCGAACAAAAATTGGAGCTGTCTACACTTCTATTATTTTTCATTCTTGGTGTGGGCTACGTGAAGCCGCTGTTTGCCCTTTCTACATTAGGATCACAGCTTTATCTTGTGATTCAGGGAGTCGCGCGCATGGATGAGATTTTTTATGCTGAGGAGATACCCGTTACCAGCACAGGAGAGAAGCCCCGTGATGCTTCCATCCGTTTCAAGGATGTCAGCTTTCGGTATCAAGATTCGGTGACCGCGTTGGATCAAGTCAGTTTTGATATTCCTGCCGGAAGTGTGACTGCCTTCGTCGGACCGTCAGGAGCAGGAAAATCAACGGCGGCTCAATTGATTGCCAGGTTTTGGGATGTGCAAGAGGGGCAAATTCTGATCGGCGGAGTTGATATAAGAAACATCCCTATGGAAAAGCTTTATCAGATGGTTTCCTTTGTTTTTCAAGATTCTTTTCTTTTTCACGACACCATTTATGAAAATATCCGCATGGGGATGAATGTGCCGAGGGAGAAAGTGGTGGCGGCTGCTAAAGCTGCTCAATGCCACGAATTCATTGAACGTCTTCCTGATGGCTATGACACGCGCATCGGCGAAGGAGGAGTTCATTTGAGCGGCGGAGAAGCACAAAGAATCATGCTGGCTCGTGTGATGTTAAAAAATACACCGATCATTGTGCTTGATGAAGCGACCGCTTTCGCTGATCCAGACAATGAAGCGAAAATTCAACAGGCGTTCAGCGAATTAATGAAGGGAAAAACGGTGATCGTAATCGCCCATCGGTTAAGCACGATTACAAACTGTGATCAAATCATCGTGTTTCATGATTCAAAAGTGGAGGCTGTCGGCACTCATGACGAATTATTAAACCAATCCTTATTATATAAACGAATGTGGCAGGCTCATAGTCGAGCCAAAACATTTGAGCTGAGGAGGGCGTAGGGATGAATATTATCAAAGGATTGAAGTTGATCGCAAATGGAGAAAAGATATCAATCGTCAAGTCTTTGAAATGGGAATTGCTTCATTCCTTCTTTCTTGGCGCCCCTGTCGGCATTCTGCTCATTGTGATTTGGGAGCTGTTTAAAGAACAGCCTGATAGAGAACGAATCTGGATATCTATTGTCATTATGGGAATCATGCTCATTTTTCAGTTTTACTTTGCAACGAAATCAATGATTGTCTCTAATGGACTTGCGTATGAGATTAGCGCAGCAGGAAGAATGAAGCTTGGCGAGCATCTTCGCAAGCTACCGATGGGATTTTTCAAAAAGAGAGACCCAGGAGACATCACAGCCATCTTATTACAGGATTTAAACAATGTCGAAATGATTTTATCCCACAGTATCGGTAATTTATACGCTGCATTGTTTGGCACGTTCATTATGAGCTGCTTTTTGTTCTATTTGGACTGGCGTCTAGCCTTGGCGCTGTGGATCGGTGTGCTGGCATGCATCCCGTTTATACTTATCGGTTCAGCATTGACGGCGAAACTGGGAGGTTTACATAAAAAGGCGATTAACGAAACAAACTGCCGCTTTCTCGAATATTTGTTAGGCATTCGTTATATTAAAGCATTTGGAATGGGCGGAGAGAAATTCCAAAACTTAGTTGCGGCTTTGGAGCGTCTGCGCCGGCAAAGTATTCGGACTGAAGCGGTTCCGGGTCCTGTTGTCCTTTTGTCTCTTGTATTTATTGAATTAGGTTTTTTAGGAATGGCGGCGCTTGGTGTGTTTTATCTCATCGGCGGCACTTTGAGCGCAAATGTTTTGATCGCCTTTCTTATTTTAGGTTATCGCTTTTATGAGCCGTTAAAAATCGTCACGATTGACTTGATTGTTCTTCGATATATGAAAGTGGGAATTGACCGGATCGTGGACGTTTTGCAAACAGAGCCTTTGCCGGCACCGCAGGAAGACAAACCGCTGGAACGTTATGACATCGAGTTCAAGCAAGTTTCATTTTCGTACGGGGACGAACCGGTTTTGCACAACATCAGCTTTACCATTCCAGAAAAGTCGATGACAGCGCTCGTCGGTCCATCCGGATCGGGAAAAACGACGATTACAAGCTTGATTTCCCGCTTCTGGGAGGCAGAGCAAGGAACGATTATGATCGGTGGAAGGAGAATTCAGGACATCCAGCCCGAACGGCTGCTGAATTCAATCAGCCATGTTTTTCAGGATGTTTACTTATTTAACGATACGATATACAACAACATTAAAGTCGGCAATAAAAACGCGACACGTGAACAGATTATTGAGGCGGCAAAAAAAGCGCAATGTATCGAATTTATTGAAAAACTTCCGCATGGATTTGACACGATTGTCGGAGAAGGAGGAAGCAAGCTCTCCGTAGGACAACGGCAACGTGTATCCATAGCCAGAGCTCTTTTGAAAGATGCACCTATTCTGTTGCTCGATGAAGCCACAGCTTCATTAGATCCGGAGAATGAGATTTATATCCAGCAGGCTATCCAAGAGCTCGTTGCCGATAAAACGGTTATTGTCATTGCCCACAAATTGCAAACGATCAAAAATGCCGATCAAATTCTTGTGCTGAATAAAGGGAGATTAGTAGAGACGGGCGTTCATGATGAACTTCTTGAAAAAAACGGGCTGTACGCATCGCTTTGGAGGGAGCAGCAGATGGCAAAAGGCTGGAAAATGGATAGTCATCTAGCAGCTGCACGAACTGTATTAGAAGGAAAATAAAAAAGGAGAGATGAAAAATGACTATTAAAATTGATGAAACAGGATGGCCGATTGTTACGATTTCTATGGGAGAAGAATATACAAGCGAAATGCTTCATCAATATACAGCTTATTGGGAAAATTGGTTGTCCCGGAAAACAGCATTTGGAGTTTTGATCATTCAAACGTCGGACAAGAAGGCAAAACCGTCAAAGGAAGTCACCCAAGCATACTTGCAATGGTGCAAACAGAATCGCTCATCTATTGCTAAATATTGCATTGGAATAGCAACGGTAGTTCCAACTGACCATTTATTGGTATTATACAAACCAGTAGCTGCTTTATCGACGCGGAAAACGTACGGTTGTCCCGGAAATGTGTTCAAAAGCGAAGAGGAAGCAGTAAATTGGCTGAAGGAATTATATCATAAGCAGAAAATCGCTAAGTAAATTGGCAGCAGCACTGCTTTTGAAATAGAGCTGGTTATTATGAAAAAATCGAGTCGTCGCTCCCCAATCGCATTATCTTGGGATCGACGACACTTTTTTTAGAAAAGACAGTACAACAACAGGCGACTAACAAAAATGTATCAAACATTAACGATCCATTTCACTGATAGAAATTGCACTATTCAATATTCTTTTTTGTATTAAGGCAATTGCTTTTGTTTTAGAGCTTTGTTAGTTGTATAACTGCATTCTATTTCAATTACACAATGAGTAAGCACTTAGATGCAGGATAGGGCTTTTATTCTAAATGTGTTTGTCAGTGTACAAGATTTCCTTCATCTTATGAATGGATAGGGAAAGCAATATGTTGCATTTATATTACATTTTGAGCGCAATGAACCATTTTCGCTTAATTCAAATCCTCTTCCACTGCCTTTATGAAAGAAGAAAGAGGGACAAAAAGAAAGAAGTTAATTAAATCGAGCTCGCTATTAATCAATCCCCTTAAAATTTTTGTAAAATCTTGAAATTTTTCATCTTAACTTCTCTGCAAATCTATTACAATAAGAATGAAAACATAATTCATAAGGTGATGCATAATGGATTCTTCATGGCTGAAGCCGATTTCTGAGGCAAAGTATTTGGCAACGGACAATGCTTATCGCTATCGGGCGATTTTACGATATTTTTATATGCAGCATGAACGAATGAGGCAATATTTGTTTCCTGAAGAAGTATTTGCATTTTTAAAAGAACATGAGGAGTTTCAGAACTATACGGAAGACGATCTCCAGCAGGATTTAGATCAGCTTGTCAAATGGAAAAACTTAATTGCTCGGCAAGAGACGGTGAATATTCGCACAATCGAAGAATTTAAAAAGAAACGGTTTCGTTATCAATGCAGTCCTTACACGGTTGAAATTGAGAGGATGATCCGCACGTTAGAGAAGCTAGGGGATTCATTCGGAGGATCTTTAGAAAAAACGCGTTTTGACCGTTTATACTCTTCACTCGTTCGAATAGAAAATATTATACAAAACGATTTTCAAGAAAAACGAGAAGAGATTAATCAAATTTGGGAAGAAACATTCGATTATTTCAAAAAAATCATTCAAAATTCTGCGGATTACATCGCTTACCTTAACAGTGAGAACACGGAAGAACGAATGATGTCGGAAGCCTTTCTTGTATATAAAGAAAAATTTACGACATATTTACGCGATTTCATCGTTGCCTTACAGAAAACATCGTTAAAAATTGAAAAGTTGTTGGAAGATATCGCAGAAGATGATGTTCACAAACTAGTCGCAATTGTTGCTGATTATCAAATGACGATTCCTCGATTAGAAGAAATGGAAGTGACGAAAGAACAACTTGAAGAAGATTTATTCGAAAAGTGGAGAGGTCTAAAAGAATGGTTTTTAGGCAGAGAAGGACGTGAAAGTGAATTGTATTTTCTTCAGCACCAAACGAATGAAGCCATTCGCCGCATGACCCGGGTCGTGCAAAGGCTGGGGGAACGTCATCACAATTTCCGCAGCCGCAAGAAAGATTTTCTCCATTTAGCAAAGTGGTTTTCCGAGCTTCCGAGTTTAGTAGATGCCCACCGACTATCCTCTGTTGTTTTCGGCTGTTTCCATACAAAGCATCTCATAACAGAGAACGATGCAACAGAAAACTTTTATCGCGATATTTGGGAAGAAGAGCCGACAGAATGGACGGTAAAGCCTCGCGTTCGCCATTACCGTGAAAAGAAAAAGCCGGAAGCGATCGAAACACATGAAAAAGAGAAACAGGAGATGAAGGTGAAATTTTTGCTGGAGAAAAAACGTGAGAAAGAAGAGTTAGAGAACCTCATTCAAGACAATAAAATCGTATTACGAGAGTTGCCGGTGATCGAACCGCACATTCGAAAAACATTGTTAAGCTGGATAGCAAAATCAATGACAAAACAAGACGGAGTCGTAAAAACGGAAAACGGGTGGAAAGTGAAAATCTTGCAAAAGGATTCTTCCTCGATTCAATTGAAAGCCTCTGACGGTACACTTACGATGCCGAATTATGAACTTTATGTCCTCGAAAAGGGAGAGATGTAACATTGGAAAAGACGGAGCAAGGGTTTGATGAAAAAGCGAAAGAAGCCATGACAGCCCTGTTTGAAAACTTCTGGATTGTCCGGGAAGAGGAACCAGAGCTTTATCAAAAGATTAGAGAACGTGAAAAAGTATTGAAACGTTACTTGCAAGAAAAGTTTGGATATCGGCTAATCATTCACCGCTATTTTGCAAAGCTCGAGAAAATCCCGGCTGAGCCAGAATCGTGGATGGGTATTCAAGATTTTCAAGATATATTAGATTATGCCCTGTTTTGCTGCTTATTAGCATATTTAGAGAGCAAAGCCGTCGATGAGAAATTTCTTCTGTCCGATTTATGTGAAGAGATTCAAGCGATGTATCCCGGGGAACTGCCAATCGATTGGACGAATTATCAACATCGGAAGTCGCTCATTCGGGTGCTGAGGACGTCGGAGCAAATTGGTATCGTAAAACGCGTCGATGGGGATCTTGAAGGGTTTGCAAATAAAGAAGACCATGAAGCACTCTATGAAGTTCCCGTTGTATCCCGCTATTTTATGAGATCATATCCGAAAGACTTGTTTCAATATGAAACGATAGAGGAGATTTTAGAAGAAGAATGGAAAGCGTCCCCGCAAGACTATCGCCGCCATCGGATATATCGGCAACTATTTTTATCGCCAGCCATTTATCGAAGACAAAAAGACGATCCTGACTTTTATTATTTAAGAAACTTTCGCCATCGCTTGCGGGAAGATATTGAAAAACATACTGATTATCACTATGAACTTTTTAAAAATGCGGCACTTTTAACTTTACCGGAACGTCAAAGCCGCTATACGCTGTTTCCAGATCAAAAAGGTACTTCGGAGATTATTCTTCATTTTTCCAAAATTATTCGCCAGCATCTTGATGTTCACATGCCTGATGAATATGGACAAATCCGCTTAACACCAAATGATTTTTTAGGTCTGTTAAAAAAATGCCGTGACGAATTTTCCGAAGGATGGAGTAAAACATACCGCGACATGACAATCTCTCAGCTTTCTGATGAAGTATTGAGTGCATTAAAGGAGTGGAAAATGGCAGAACGTGAAGCGGAGACTGGGATGATTATTCTCTACCCTCTTTTAGGTCGATTAGTCGGAACATATCCTGATGATTTTCTAATGAAAGGAACGAATGAAGATGACGAGTAAATGGGAGTTATATCGAGCGGGAGTGTTAAATTTTTGGTATTATGATGAAGAATTTTTTCATTTCGCAGACGGAAAACTTCTATTGCGTGGAAGCAACGGCTCCGGCAAATCGGTGACGATGCAAAGTTTTCTTCCTGTTCTGCTTGATGGAAAAAAGAGTCCTGACCGCCTCGATCCGTTCGGTTCCCGAGCTAGAAGAATGGAAGATTACTTGCTTGGGGAAAAAGAACTCGTCGACAGGGACGAACGAACAGGCTATTTATTTTTAGAATATAAGCGGAAAAACTCTGAACAATATATCACAACGGGTATCGGCTTACGGGCAAAACGGCAGAAAAATATGGATTTTTGGGGATTTGTCGTTTTTGACAATCGGCGCATCGGCAAAGACTTGCGTTTATATAAAGAAGAAAAGACAGACGGGAAGACGCAAAAAATTCCTTTAACGAAACGGGAGTTGATCACTGTTATTGGTGAAGGCGGTACGGTTGTTGATTCGCAACGTGAATATATGGAGTTAGTGAATAAACATATTTTTCGATTTGAGTCGCTTGATGCGTTCCACGAATTGATTGAATTACTCATTCAATTACGCAGTCCGAAGCTTTCAAAAGATTTTAAGCCAACTGTGATCTACGAAATATTAGAAAGCTCGCTGCCAGCACTTACAGATGAAGAGCTGCGACACTTGTCAGAAACGATAGAAAACATGGATCAAGCAAAACAACAATTAGAACAGCTTGAAAAAGACGAGAAGGCTCTAAAGCATCTTTGCCAGCATTATTCGACTTACAATGAGTATATGTTGGCTGAGAAAGCGAATGAATATTTAAAATCGGAAAAAAGCTTTAAAAAGTTAGCTGAAGAAAAGGAACAGCTTGTCGCACAACATCGTGAATATGAGGAAACACTTGCGACATTGAAAGAAGAAACTAGCAAATTATCGATTGAACAAGATGTGCTTCTTAAACGGGAACGTGATTTATCCAATCATGAAGTGTTTCAGGCAGAAGAAAAGCGTAATGAAACAGCGGAAAAACTGCAGAATGTAAACAAAGAGCTCAAAAAGAAAGAAAGATTTATAGATGAAAAACGAGAGCAAGAACGGAAAATTGAACAAAACTTAAACATGTATGAAGAACGTTTCGAACAGTTATTGAAAAAGCTAACAGAACAGTTAGAAATGATGCGGAACGATGCGTTAGAAAGCTCTTTTTCCGAGCATACAATCAACGAAGAAGATTTTCAGCGGAACCGAGAATATGAATTTGATTTTACCGTATGGAAGCGGGAAGCTAATGCACATTTTGATCGACTGGAGCAAATTAACGGACTTTGGAAAGAACATGATGAAATTCAATTACGTTATGAAGAAACGTATAAAGAGCTCGGCGAATTAAATAGGGAATTAGACCAACTAAAAAATGAAGAGAAAAAATGGTATGAACTGGTTGAAGACGAAAAATCCCGTTTGCAGGAAAGCGTGTTTGAATGGAGCAAAATGTATCCGGATATAAAGGTGGATGACGAAGCATTTCAAGTATTTTTACAAAGGTTGAATGAGCTATATGAGCGCTATCATTTCGAAGAGGTGAAACAACCGTTTACAAATCAATATTATCAATCTTTAGAATCGTGGAAAGCGGAAAAAATTAAAAAACAACATGAAATGAAATTGATAGAAAATGAAATTCGTGAAACGGAAGAAAAATTACGCTATTGGAAGGAACAAAAAGATCCTGAACCAGAACGAGACATGCAAACGGTGCAAACAAGGGTTTTGTTAAAAGAGAAAGGAATACCTTACGTTCCGTTTTATGCAGCTGTGGAATTTCAGGAGCACGTTTCTGAAGAGTTGCGGGAACGGATCGAATCTACATTAAATCATGCTGGATTGCTCGACGCTTTAATTGTGGAAGCGGATTTAGATATCCAATATGATCGAGTAATCATGCCAAACCCGGCAATGATGGCACACACGCTAGAGGATTATTTAAAACCTGATGTAGAGAATGACTCAGGTGTTACTAAGGAACGAATCGAAGCGGTATTGCGCAGTATTATCGTATCGGACGAACCGCAAGAAAAGGATTATTTTGTCATAAACGAATCCGGACAATATTCACTAGGACTTTTAAAAGGACATGCCCCTGAAAGGGAAAAGGCAAAGTATATTGGAAGAGCCGCACGGAAACGGCTGCGTCTTGAGAAAATTCAGCAATTTGAGGAAGAATTACAGCTTTTAAACACTCAACTCAGAGAAAAACGAGAGCAGCTGGTAGCCATTGATGAACGAATCCGCCACATTACGGAAGGGTTTCAATTGTTTCCAACTGACAAAAATGTCAAATATGCCTATGACCAGTGGGAGCAAACGAAACTCCTGGCAGCAAGCAAAGAACAAGAAACAGTAAGGAAAAATGAAAAACTCGGACAAATCGCTCGAGAATGGCAGCAAGTGAAAAATACTTTGCGCAACAAGACAGAAGGACTGGACCTTAAGTTTTCAAAAAAAGGGTACGAAGATGCTTTGTCTTATATGAAATCATATTTAAAAGAGTTAAATGACGTACAAATTACTCATGGAAACATTGTGCACACCGATGAAATGATCAAAAATCTAAATGATCAGCTTGAAACATTACAAAACGAAATAGACGAAGCGAAAGGCGAAATCAATGTTCTTCTCGATCAACAACAGCGGGTATCACTTGAACTTGAGCATATCGAATCGATGTTAACGAAAATGGGAGCGGAACATATTCGCCAAGAGATTCAACAGATTCGAGAACGATTAACGTTTTTAAAAACGGAAATTCCTCAGAAAATTAAGAAGCAAGCAGACATCGGGAATCAACTTTCAAACATGGAAAACAAATTAAGCAGTTTAGAGAGAAAACTGGAATTTGCAAAGGTTCTTGTCCAAGCATGGGAAGAGCTATTTGCCAAAGAATTGGAACGAGGGCTAGTGTTTGTTGACGAAAATGAAACAGGCTCACTTTTGGACAAAGCAATAGACATTTCCAAGAAATATGGTTCTGTATTAAAAGAGAATACACGACTTTCTGTCACCGAACGATTAAACCGAATATTTTTCCAAGAACAACCGAATTTAATCGAATATCGTCCGACACAGGAACCTGCCGATTGGAACAAACAAAATCCGTTCGTCGAGCTTTCATTAGATGAGGAATCGGAGCTAAAAGCGAACGATTGGAAGGAAAAAGCAGGACGTATCATCATTTTACTAGACTACAAAGGACAACGCGTCACACCATATTATGTATTAAAAGAGATTGAAAAAGATATATTGCTGCAAAAAGAATATATTAACGAACAGGACCGCGAATTGTATGAAGATATTATTTTGAAAACGATCGGGCGAATATTGCGAAGCCGCATACAGCGTGCCGAACGCTGGGTAAAAGATATGAACGCATTAATGGAAAAACGTGATACTTCTTCAGGTCTGACATTTTCAATTCAATGGAAGCCGAAGACCGCGGAAACCGAAGAAGAAATGGACACGAAAGATTTAGTCGAATTGTTGCGAATGAATTCGCGGCTGCTAAAGGAAGAAGATTTGCAGCGGGTTACGATGCATTTCCGCTCAAAAATCAACCGAGCGAGAGAAATGCTTGAAGAACGTGGGCAAGGTAATACGTTGCACCAAGTCATTAAAGAAGTGCTCGATTACCGAAAGTGGTTCTCGTTTACGCTTTATTACCAAAAAACAAATGAACCAAAGCGGGAATTAACAAACCAAAAGTTTTATAAATTTAGCGGCGGAGAAAAAGCGATGGCGATGTATATTCCACTTTTTGCTGCGGCATATTCACGTTATCAAGAGGCTACAGAGGATGCTCCATATATTATTTCGTTAGATGAAGCGTTTGCCGGTGTTGATGAAAATAACATTCGTGATATGTTTGCTTTAGTCGAAGAGCTTGGTTTCAATTATATCATGAACTCTCAGGCACTTTGGGGAGACTACGACACGGTACCATCGCTTTCTATTTGCGAGCTAGTCCGCCCGAAAAATGCACCGTACGTTACGGTTATTCGATATCATTGGGATGGAAAAGTGAAACGACTTGCGACAAATCCGGACGAAGAATTTACTTTTACATCATCCATATAGGAAGGATGGTTCATGTTGGAACAAAAAGTAGCGGATGCTGTTGAGTTTTTTCGCGGTGAACCCGGCTTTCACCGCCTTTTTTTGCTGATGAAAAAGAAATATCAATCACTCGGGAGAATCGGCGGAACGGTCAAATTAGACGGTTTTTCCTTTGAAGAAAAAGAAGCGCTCGGGGCGTTTTTTGGGAAGGATTTTCATCAAGAATCTACTCCTTCGGTTTCATTAAAAATGTTTGCCGAACAATTAGAGAAAACGCGCTTTGCCGGTATACCGCTCGTTACGCTACTTGAGAATTATTTTGGTGAAGACATTACAACCAATCAAGAGAAGAGGGAAACAGATCGGAAGAAAAAAGAAGAATTTTTTCAAAACCTTATTCATCAATATCCCGAACAAGCAAGGCTTCTGTCTTTTATAGCTGAATCAGCTCCCCAAAACCGCTTTATTCATATCGCCTATTCGCAAGATCGGGAACATTTGGAGACTGTTTTAAAGAATGTGTGCACTGCGCTTCAGCATTTGCCGAAAAAAGGTGATTATGAACGTCTTTCAATTTTTTCACAAAAAGTGCTAAAAGATCCGCACGCATTTGACTTGCATACGTTTCAAGGAAAAGTATTTCTTCATGTACTTCAATTTTACTCTGATCAAGACTATGACTTATCATCAGTCGAGGAAGTCAATGAGCTCCTGCAATCATTTGGCATTTTACGGGAAGATATTTTAAACTTTGTGACATGTGCGGGAATTTTGACAGAAACGGAACAGGGAATTCATTCTGTGTTTGCTTCTGCTGTAAAAAAGAATACAGTACTCAATGTGCCATTGCGGGAAATATTGAAGTTAAAACGTGCATATCCTGCTAAGGGGCAGACCGTATTTGTCGTTGAGAACTCAGGCGTATTTTCCGCTTTGTTGGATTTATTTCCTGACGCTTTCCCGCCGCTGATTTGCACAAATGGGCAATTTAAACTAGCGTCACTGATGTTAATAGACTTAATCATCCAAGAAGGTTGTCAAATATATTATTCTGGAGATTTTGATCCTGAAGGACTAAAAATGGCGCAGCGATTAAAGGAGCGGAATCAGGAGCATATTCATTTATGGCATTTCCAATTAGAAGATTACTTAGCGTCATCTCCAGAAGTTTTGTTGTCGGATGACCGAGTAGCGAAACTAGAAACTGTTACGATCGAAGAATTGCAGCCGATCAAAGAGAAAATGCGGGAAATAAAAAAAGCTGGGTATCAAGAAGAAATCCTGAAGAAGCTTTATGAAGATATTTGTCGCCACATGTGGGATTAGGCTGGAAACATGATTTGCGAGTCTGTTCCCATTCGATTTGCTAACAATGCGCGAATGGGGACAGGTGGTTACATAGTAAAGAAAATACACGTTTGGATAGACGTACTTACTTTTCGAGTTTATATGATCATATTTCATTATTTGAGGTTTTAAGCTTCTTGTTGGTTTTAAATTAACCCGATGTCTATATATGATGAGCTTGCTCATTTTGGTGCAAGTGGTCAATAATTCCTATGTTGAAATGGAAAGAAAAGCGAATTATTTTGCAGCTGCTCTAATATTGCCGAGGAAGCACTTCCTATACTTATATAAAACTAGAGGAGTTTATTAATTAAAGAAATTTTGGATGGTTTCTATAAATGCGATAATTGTAAGAAGTTATCATATAGGTTTAATGAGTTACAATTCAATACCAATGCCAGCAAAAGCAAATGTCCCAAAGGAAATAAAAACATTCAGTTGAAATTAAGTTGGACCGCCAAACTTTAATGGAGAAAAGATTTGAATGTACCAAAACAAGATTAACCTAGAATTAGAAATTTTGCATCAACTCCTTCAAGGAAATTCAAAAAATTTGCGGTTAAAATAAACCAGATTTTACAAGTTCAAGCATCTGAAAGGATCGGATTTGAAATTGTCTAGTATTTTTAGACCCATTCATTTTTACACAATTATACGGACTTAACTCTATTAAATAGATGTATGACTGGAAATGATATATATTGTAAAATTTATGATAAAATAGCACTATATACATGTTCTTATGGGTGAGGTGTGTATATGTCGCAAAATTTTCGCTTTTTAGAAGAAAAATGGGAAGTTCTCGCCCGTGTTGGGGAAACAGCTGAACGAAATGTCTATCAAAATCCAAATGTGGCGATAAGTGAGCTTAGAAAATTTGCTGAAACTATAACAAAATATATTTTAGCGTTAGAAGAAATAAAGGAAGAACGCAGAACTGATCAACAGGAGCGTCTGAGAATTCTTTTTTATGAGCAAATTCTGCCGAAGGAAATATATGACTTATTTACGGTCATTCGTTTGAAAGGGAATCAAGCGGTACATAATCCGAGCTATGGTGAAGTAAATGAGGCAAAAGCTTTATTGCATATGGCGTTTCGAATTGCGGTTTGGTTTATGGAAGTGTATGGCGATTGGTCATTTCAAGCTCCAGAATATATTGAACCGACACCGCAAACATCTATATCAGAAGATGAATTGAACCATGTAGTTAAGTCATACGAAGAAAAGCTTGCTCATTTGGAAACAGAGCTTGAGAAGATACGCAAAGAACAGCTATATATTAGCAGTGAAGAGAAACAAAAACGACGTGAGTACTCACAACGCGCCGTTGCCAACTTTGAATTGACGGAAGCAGAAACCCGTATTCTTATTGATCAGCAATTGCGTGATGCTGGCTGGGAGGCTGATTCAGAAAAGCTGCGTTTCTCAAAAGGAGTTCGTCCGGAAAAAGGAAAAAACATGGCGATTGCGGAGTGGCCTTTAAAACATGGTTACGCTGATTATGCTTTATTTATTGGCCCCGAGCTAGTAGGGATCATTGAAGCGAAACGTGCTAGTAAAGATATTCCATCTGACATTGAGCAAGCAAAAGAATATGCAAAACTTATTGTTCGGCATGGCCATGAAGTGATCCATGAACCATGGGGAGATTACTATGTTCCATTTTTGTTCGCAACCAATGGCCGCCCCTTTTTAAAACAGCTAGAACAAAAGTCAGGCATTTGGTTTTTAGATGCGCGGAAATCAACGAATCACCCGCGCCCACTTCAAGGATGGTACACTCCTCAAGGACTGAAAAATCTATTAGAAAAAGATACGGAACGTTCGGAGCAATTTTTGCGTGATGAAAAATTTGATTATCTTAAATTACGAGACTATCAAGTCAAAGCTATTCAAGCGGTTGAAAAAGCATTGGAAGAGAAAAAACGCAGCATTTTAATCGCCATGGCAACCGGAACAGGGAAAACAAGAATGGCGATTGGTCTCATTTATCGATTGATCAAAGCAAAGCGTTTTAATCGTATATTATTCCTTGTCGACCGAAAAGCTCTTGGAGAACAAGCGGAAAGCGCTTTTAAAGAAAGTAAGCTGGAAAATTTCCATACGTTCACTGAAATTTATAGCTTACAATCGTTATACGATCAAAAACCAGATGATGAAACAAAAGTACATATCGCTACCGTACAAGGAATGTTAAAACGCATTTTCTACAACGAGAAAACAGAAGACATTCCATCGATTGATCAATATGATTGCATTATTGTCGATGAAGCCCATCGAGGCTATACACTAGATAAAGAGATGAATGACATAGAAATTGAAATAAGAGATCACAATGATTATGTAAGCAAATATCGAAAAGTACTTGATTACTTTGATGCCGTTCGCATCGGTTTAACAGCAACTCCTGCGCTGCATACTACAGAAATTTTTGGACCGCCGGTTTTCACTTATTCTTATCGAGAAGCAGTCGTCGATGGATATTTAGTCGACCATGAACCACCGTATCAATTTGAAACGGTATTAAAAAAGGAAGGAATCACTTGGGCCAAAGGTGAAAAGGTCGACGTATATGATACGGTTTCCGGCACAATTTCACAAGAATACCTTGAAGATGAAGTGAATATTGAGGTTGCACATTTTAATACAAAAGTTATCACAGAAAGCTTTAATCGTGTTATTATACGAGAGTTGACGAATTATATTTCTCCTGACGATGAAGGCAAAACATTGATATTTGCAGCGACAGATGATCACGCAGACTTAGTCGTACGTCTTTTAAAAGAAGAATTTGAAAAAGTATACGGTGAAGTCGAAGACAATGCGATTATGAAAATTACAGGCTCTATTAAAGATCCATCAGGTGCGATTCGACGCTTTAAAAATGAAAAATATCCAACTATTGTTGTGACGGTGGATTTGCTAACGACAGGTGTCGATGTTCCAGCAATTACAAATCTCGTCTTCTTGCGCCGCGTTCGCTCTCGGATTCTTTATGAGCAAATGCTAGGCCGAGCAACGAGAAGATGTGAAGAAATCCGAAAAGATCACTTTAATATTTTCGATGCGGTTGGAATCTATGAGTCTTTAAAACTATATACAAGCATGAAGCCTGTTGTCACTCGACCAAATATTTCACTGACTCAATTAGTAGAAGAATTAGAAGGTTTAGAAAAAGAAGAACACCTTCAGCATCAACAAGAACAAATTATAGCCAAAATCCAACGAAAAAAACGCCAATGGTCAGATAAGCAGCACCAAGACTTTAAAGTATTATCTGGTGGAAAAACAGTTGATGAATTTATAGATTGGGTAAAAAACTTGAATCCTGCTGAATTAACTGGACAGTTAAAAGAGTATAAATCGATGTTCCGTTATATGGATGAAAATCGCTATCGGGAAAATAAACAATATATTTCTACGCATGAAGATGAACTTATTGGAGTTAAACGCGGATATGGAAATGCGGAAAAACCGGATGATTATTTACAATCATTTGGAGAGTTTATCCGAAACAATATGAACAAAATCCCTGCGCTAATGATTGTATGTCAACGTCCAACTGAATTAACGAGAGAAGAGTTAAAAAAATTATTGCTTGAATTGGACCAGAAAGGTTTTTCCGAGAAAAAATTACAAGCAGCTTGGCGCGAGGCGAAAAATGAAGACATCGCAGCGGACATCATCGCCTTCATCCGCCAGCAGGCTTTAGGCGATCCGCTTATTAGTCATGAAGAACGAATTAAACACGCCATGAAGAAAATTTACCAAATGAAAGCGTGGCCGCCTGTTCAAAAGAAATGGCTGGAACGTATTGAAAAGCAATTACTGCAAGAATCTGTTCTTCATCCGGACCCTGAAAAGGCTTTTGAATATGAACCTTTTAAGAGCCGTGGAGGCTTTAAACAATTAAATCAAATTTTCGATGGACAATTAGCACAAATTGTTCGCGAAATTAATTATAATTTGTATAACTATCACCAAAAGAAGGAGCAAGCGTAGATGAACAACAGAGAAATCGTCCAAAAACTATGGAATTTATGTAACGTTCTTCGTGATGACGGCATTACGTATCACCAATATGTGACAGAGCTAACGTATTTGCTGTTCTTAAAAATGATGAAAGAAACCGGTCAAGAATATATGATTCCTGAAAAATATCGTTGGGATTCGTTAGTAGAAAAAGACGGGATCGAACTTAAAGAGCATTATCAACAGCTGTTGCTTGATTTAGGAAAAGAGGAAAATGAATTATTAAAACAAATTTATACAGATGCGACATCTAATATTAGAGAACCAAAGAACCTAGAAAAAATTATTCAATCGACCAATAACTTAGATTGGTACAATGCGAAGCAAGAAGGGTTAGGGGATTTATACGAAGGGCTGTTAGAAAAAAACGCGAGCGAAGTGAAATCGGGAGCGGGGCAATATTTTACGCCTCGCGTCCTTATTGATGTTATTGTCGAACTTGTCAATCCCGAGCCGGGCGAACGCTGCCATGACCCTGCTGCGGGAACATTCGGCTTTATGATCGCGGCAGATCGCCATGTTCGTAAACAAACCGATGATTATTTTGACTTATCTCAAGAAGAAATCGAATTTCAAAAATACAAGGCATTCTCAGGAGTAGAGCTTGTCAGAGACACGCATCGTCTAGCGGTCATGAATGCGTTGCTTCATGATATTCATGGGGAAATCTTGTTAGGCGATACCCTCTCTTCACTAGGTGAAAGTTTGAAAAATTTTGATGTGATTTTAACGAATCCGCCTTTTGGAACAAAAAAAGGCGGCGAGCGGGCAACACGAACTGACTTCACCTTTACAACATCGAACAAACAGTTGAATTTCTTGCAGCATATTTACCGCGCTCTCAAGGCAAACGGCAAAGCTCGTGCCGCGGTTGTCCTTCCAGATAACGTCTTGTTTGAAGGCGGGGTAGGAGCCGACATTCGCCGCGACTTAATGGATAAGTGTAATTTACATACAATTTTACGCTTGCCAACTGGCATTTTCTATGCCCAAGGAGTGAAAACGAACGTTTTATTCTTCAACCGCGGGGCATCAGATGTCGGCAACACAAAAGAAGTATGGGTGTACGATTTACGCACGAATATGCCTTCCTTCGGCAAACGGAATCCGCTAACGAAAGAACATTTTGAAGGATTTATCAAGGCTTATACGGCAGAAGATCGCAGCCAAGTCAAAGACGAGCGCTGGAATGTGTTCACACGTGAAGAAATTGCGAAAAAAGGCGACAGCTTGGATATTGGTCTAATTGCTGATGAATCCTTGTCCGTCTACGAAAACCTGCCAGACCCAATCGAATCTGCAGAAGAAGCGGTGGAAAAATTAGAACTAGCGATTTCGTTACTAAACGAAGTCATTGCCGAGTTAAAAGCTGTCGAACAACCGAACACCTACCAAACAGATTTTAAAGAAATGCTAAAAGTCGCAGAAACATCTGAGGTGCTTAAAAAATGAGCAAAAAGAAACAAAAATCGATGGAAGAACTATTGGAAGAAGCATTAGTTCCGGAAGAAGAACAGCCTTATAAAGTGCCGGAGAATTGGGTGTGGACAAGATTAGGTAAATTAATTGAATTAGTTTATGGAAAATCACTTCCAGAGAAAAAAAGAAGTGGAAATGGTTTTCCTGTTTATGGTTCTAACGGAGTGGTTGGTTATCATTCTGAGTTTCTCATAGAAGGACCTGTAATTATTGTTGGTCGAAAAGGCTCATATGGTGAAGTAAATTGGTATAATGAATCAGGATGGGCTATTGACACTACTTATTATGTACTTGCAAAACAAAAAATAAATTATAAATATGTGTATTATTTACTTAAAACTTTAAACCTAAAAAAACTTAATAGATCCACGGCAATTCCCGGATTAAACCGAGAAGATGCATATACTCAAAAAGTAGTGCTCCCACCTTTCAAAGAACAAAAACGCATTGTTGAGAAGATTGAACAGCTTTTTGCTAAAATTGATGAAGCGAAGCGGTTGATTGAGGAAGTGAAAGGGTCGTTTGAACCTCGCCGTGCAGCAATTTTGGATAGGGCGTTTGGAGGACGATTAGGTACAAATGATCCTAAAGAGAAGAGTATGTTCGAAACTTTTAATGAGTTGACAGAAAAGGATCTTATTCCAAAAGAAGAGCAACCGTATGAGGTGCCTAAGAATTGGGTGTGGATAAAGCTTAAATCCTGTCTAAAAAGATTACAATATGGATACACGGCATCATCATCAACTTTAGAGGAAGGTCCGAAATACCTACGCATAACGGATATACAAAATGATAGTGTTGACTGGGAGACAGTCCCTCATTGTAAGATAGATGCAGATTTACTAGAAAAATACAAACTGAATAAAGGAGATATTGTTATTGCAAGAACAGGGGCAACGACTGGCAAAAGTTTTTTGATAGATGATGTACCTTCTTGTTCAGTTTTTGCTTCTTATTTAATTAGATTAACTACTAATGATGATTTGAATCCACGATATCTATGGAATTATCTAAAAAGTCCAATGTATTGGAAACAAATAACTGTTGTAAAAAAAGGAATTGCGCAGCCGGGAGCGAACGCCCAAATTATAGGGGGGCTTAGTGTTCCATTACCACCTGTCCACGAACAAAAACGGATTGCTGAGAAGGTAGATAGTTTATTAAGTAAATTAGAGACTGAAAAAGAAATGGTTTTAGAAGTTGAACAAAAACTTAATTCATTAAAGCAATCTATCCTTTACAAAGCCTTCCGCGGCGAGCTTGGTACAAACAATCCCACCGATGAGCATGCGATTGAGTTGTTAAAGGAAGTGTTAAAATCTAAATAAATCATTTATGTATGAGCTCATTCAGTGATTATAAAGTAAACTCTTAGAAATTTTCTAGCAATTCCCCCGCTTCCAAAGTCAAAGAAATAAACTTCTTATTTGAATAACAAAATAAGCTGTTAGCTCAAAGATTGTAGAGGGGTAAATAAGGTGTATTTGTGTAATGGATTTGTTTTACAATATTATCCATTATAATAACAATATCATTTGGTCAAGGCATCTCAGAGAGCAGCGAAATCTCGAGATGCCTTTTTGTTTTACAAATTATAATCATGATGATTGAGCGGATTGTTCGGTATTAAATTTAAATTATATGAAAATTTAACTTAGATGTAACCATGGAATACTAATATCACGCGTGATTTTATTTACAAAAACGAAATTTCAATTAAGGGATTTAAAGAATTAATGGAACGATTTTTAGAACTAAAAGAAAATGAATGAAAAACAAAAATTTAAAGATAAGATAATAAAATTTTTAAAACAAATATCACGAATTTATATTAAATTTAAAGAAAGCGTTTACAAAATATTTTATTAGGAGGGGCTGCCGGTGTTAACAAAAGCTGCTGTTACTTATGGAAAAGGAGATCCTTTCAAAATTGACACGATCACGATTGATGAGCCGAAAGATGGCGAAGTTTTAGTCCGTATTAAAGCTGTGGGGATTTGTCATACGGATTTAATCGTCCGCGATCAATACTATCCTGTTCCACTCCCGGCCGTATTAGGACATGAAGGGGCTGGAGTTGTTGAGAAAGTCGGAAATGGTGTAACAAGTGTCCAACCTGGTGACCATGTTGTTTTATCGTTTAGCTCATGTGGAGAATGTGCGCAATGTTTATCAGGCAATCCGTATGCTTGTCAAAAGTTTTTTGAATTAAACTTTTCAGGAAAAATGAAAGACGGAACATGCCGCTTGCATAAAGACCATCAAGATATCGCTAACTTTTTTGGACAATCCAGCTTTTCTCAATATGTGGTTGCTTCAGAAAGAAATGTTGTAAAAGTTCCAAAAGATGTACCGCTTGAAATTTTAGGACCATTAGGATGCGGCATTCAAACAGGAAGTGGAGCGGTTTTAAATAAATTGAAACCAGAAGAAGGTTCAAGCATCGTTATTTTCGGTTGTGGATCTGTTGGTTTGAGTGCGCTTATGGCTGCAAAAGTGGCGAATTGTACAACCATCATTGCGGTTGATCTTCAAGATAATCGGTTACAGTTGGCGAAAGAATTAGGTGCCACTCATACGATCAATCCTAAAAACTCTAATGTGGTGGAAGAAATTAAAGCCATTACAGGTGGAGAAGGCGTTAACTATTCTGTCGAAACAACGAGCATCCCTGCAGTATTACGTCAAGCGGTAGATTGTTTGGCCACATTAGGAAAAGCAGCAGTCATCGGAGCTCCTCCAGTTGGAACAGAGGTAAGTTTAGATGTGAATACGATTTTATTCGAACGTTCGCTTACGGGAGTATTATTAGGTTCAGGCGTTCCGCAGCTTTTTATTCCAAAACTTATTGACCTATATAAGAAAGGTAAGTTTCCTTTTGATAAATTGATTAAATTTTATACGTTGGAAGAAATTAATCAAGCTAGTGAAGATTCTGAAAAAGGAATAACGATTAAACCGGTATTAAAAGTTTCATAATGCTGAACTTTTTATTTGTAATAGTCTTAATATTAAAAAAGGAGGAATAGTTCATGTCTGAAGTAAAAGCAGTTGAAAAATTTTCTGTGTGGAAGAAAATGCCTATTGGTGGTGTGTGGAAATATGGTTCCAGCAATCGAGAATGTGTTGTGACAAACCCATACAATAACGAAGTGCTTGTCACTTTTAACTATGCAAGCAAGGCGGATATCAATGAAGCGTACGAAACAGCACAAAAAGCGCAAAAGAGTTGGGGACAAACTTCCGCGTATGAACGTATTCGTGTTTTAGAAAAAGTTGCACAGCTCATCGAGGAAAAAAGAGAAGAAATTGTGGAAATTCTTGTGAAAGAATCTGGGAGTACAAAATTAAAAGCAAATGTTGAGGTCGATTGTGCCATTGCCGATGTAAAAGAAGCGGCAAAATATCCATTACAAATGGAAGGTTCGATACGTGAATCTCTCATTCCTGGAAAAGAAAACCGCGTTTATCGTGAGCCGATTGGAGTCGTAGGAGCGATCACGCCTTGGAACTGGCCATTCTATTTAACCATCCGTGTCGTCGCTCCGGCTATTGCAACAGGAAATGGTGTTGTGCTGAAGCCGGATTTTCAAACACCGATTTCCGGTGGACTCATTGTCGCGAAAATTTTTGAAGAAGCCGGGCTTCCGCAAGGTGTGTTAAATGTAACAGTGGCTGATCTTGAAGAAATCGGTGATTACTTTGTCGAGCACCCAATTCCTGAAGTAATTTCTTTCACAGGGTCAACAAAAGCAGGACAGCATGTCGGGGCTTTAGCTGTTAAACATCTTAAAAAACCTGCGCTTGAATTAGGCGGAAATAACGCCTTTATTGTACTTGACGATGCCGATGTCGAGCAAGCGGTATCTGCAGCGGCATTTGGCAAATATATGCATTCAGGTCAAATATGTATTGCGATCAATCGGATTATCATCGATCGAAAATTGTATGGACCGTTTGTTGAAAAATTCAAAGAAGCCACTAAGGCCATAAAAGTTGGGGATCCGTCCGAAGATGGCACAGTTATTGGCCCTATTATTAATAAAAAACAAGTGGATCGAGCAATTCAGTTAGTAGAACAAACACTTAAAGAAGGTGCAACATTAATTCATGAAGGAAAAGTGGAAGGAAACGTAATTTATCCATATATTTTAGGCGATGTGACAAATGACATGGCAGCTGCGCAAAATGAAGTGTTTGCCCCAATAGCGGTCATCATTCCTGTTGATAGTGAAGAAGAAGCTATTGAAGTGGCAAATGGAACTCCGTTTGGATTAAGTGGGGCTGTATTCTCTGGCTCATTGGAACGAGGCATTCATGTAGCGAGAAAAATTAAAACAGGTATGATTCACGTAAACGATCAATCGATCAATGTAGAACCGAATGTTCCGTTTGGCGGAGAAAAATATTCGGGTTTAGGACGTTACTGCGGCGAATGGGCTATTGATGAATTTACAACTGTTAAATGGGTTTCAGTTCAAAAACAACCTCGTCAATATCCATTTTCATAATGCTTCTTCATCATGACATATTCTAACAATTTATACCCTTTTGTATTATGTGCGAAATATTGCACATGCTGCAAAAGGGTTTTCTTTTGGCAAGCTTAATTTAGGAATTATTCCATTCATGATCGCAACGCAAATAGTTAAATACTTAATTTCTTAAAAATGACATCACACCCGCCTTCATTAACGATGGTCCAGAATATCAAGTTTAGTTTAATTCTGGAAGACTATTTCGACCAATCCATAGTATTTCTTCACCACTGAATATTCATTTCGCTTTTCCGCAGGCTTCGTAAGATCCATGAACGGCTTTTACGAGTTCGTTTCCACCTTCGATTTTCAGTCTCAGTCAGAGGTGTCTTGAGGAGGTTCTGGATTTGTTTCAATATTAGCTAGCTTATTGCCCATCACAACTGTGCGAAATGCTTTTCCTTTGGTTACATACTACGCAATCATTGTACTAAAATATGTCTTGTCTGTTCGTACACTTCTATAGAAAACAGATTCTTTTTTCGTTCGATAATTGAGTTCTTCCACGGACAACGCTTTGCTTTAAATATTTCCGCCCATTTTCATCAAAAAAATTGCTTCAAATGTTAGCAATGGCTAACCATTGAAGCAGTATTACTAAATTTTATTTAGTTCTTGAAGTAACTCTAAATATTCTTGGAATTCCGGATTGTATAAGTCTGTGTTTTCCACACCCAAAAGGATAACCTGTTTCTTTTACTAAATGCCGGCATACCCCTTGTATGGTAAAGTAACTCACAGTGTTTTTGAATTTTTTCCTATAAACAATGATATTAATTCTTTTTCCTTCTTGGATATCATTCCACATTTTGATGCTTTGATGCTCACTTTCTGGATACAAATCTAAATCATCGGGCGCTTCCTGATTTTCTTGAATTTGCACTAAATGTTCTTTTTTCAGCATCAGAATAGATAGAATTTAGTATGGTTTCATCATCGATGACAAACACTTTCCAAATATTCTTTCTATTTTCAACGCTCGGGTCCAGTTTTAAGAAATCTCTAAGAGGAATTTCTTTGGCTTTATAAGTGGATTGAAGAAATTCCAGAATTCTTCTAAAGAATACTAGGTAGGCAACCCGCTGGCGATAAACTTTTTGTACAGAGTTTGATAGTCATGCTTTTTGTCAATTTCAATCTCCCCTTAACTTGCTTTTTAAATCATCAGCCACTAGAGGTTCTACAGCATATACAGGTGAAACGGCGAAAGAAAAATAGAATTTATTCATTAAATTATAAAGGTAGAATTTTGAGTTAGTAAATGGAAAAAAGTAATTTTTTTCATTAATTTATAATATTTTGAAGCCAATTTTTTTGAAGCAGGGTACGATCACATATAAGTTTATCTAAAAACTTTCCGTGTGAATTAGGTGAATATGCATGATGCAGTTTGGAAGAACACCATCTACCGGTGCTTCTGACATTTTTAAGAATTCAACAAAATGCTCGATTAATTTTTGGAAGGCTTCAGCCCAATACAGTTTATTTTCTTCATCATTGATAAAGACACTTTTGCTGAAGGTAGTTACACATAAATAAATTTGACAAATAATAATAGGATGGTATACTAAATAAAACTAAAATTATATGAATTATATGAATAGGGGAGATTAAGCATGGCAAAAAGCTGCTTTCAAGTGAATATAGGTGCATTTGATCAATTTATTAAAGATGTAAATAATGATCCTGAAAAGGGGAAAGTGACCTTCAAAACGACAACTGAATGGCAAGGAGGAGCAGTTTCTAAAACGACAGCACGAGATTTTGTACTGCATACTGATGAGCCTGCAAGCTTAGGTGGAACAGATTCAGCTGCAGATCCGGTCGAATTGTTGCTTGCTTCGATTGCTACTTGTTTTTCAATAGGTTTTGTCACCCAAGCTGCAAAAAGAGGAATTGATTTTAGTGATGTGATAATCGAAACAGAAGGTGACCTTGACTTAAGAGGGTATTTTGGTTTAGATAAATCAATAAGGCCTGGCTACACAAATATTCGTTATAAGGTAAAAGTAAAATCTGACGCATCGATCGAACAATTAGAAGAACTGCGTCAGCTAGCGCATGAACTGTCTCCAATGATTGAAACGGTTGTGAACGGTGTTGATATAACTGGTTCTGTTGAAAAAATATAAATCAAGCAATAAAATTGTTGTTTTACAGTGTTTTATGCAAAAACTTTTTTACTCGAGCCTAGTCGGAATCATTAAAAATTCCTCTCTATACGTTTTAATCAGCAGACGCGATGATATACTCTCGTTTCGTTTTTAAATCCGCCAACGTGATCAAAAGAAATAAAACAGCCTGAGTCCTTATGTAATTTTAGGTCTCAGGCTGTTAATGTCTGTCTGCGTTACAGGGCTTATTTTCGAACTAAGATAAAGCAAGTCACGAGTTTGCAGTCATTGGATGTTCTGTTTTTTCATTTTATGTCATTTGGTCAATTCTTACATTTTCAGGGCTTGTTTTACGGTTTCCTTCAGAGGGGTCAAGGATCCGATCAGTTTTTGCAGATCATCTGATGTTTTGGACGCTTCTCCTTTGGAAATCGCGTCATAGATCGCTGCCGTAATTTCAGCAAACGGCTCAGGGACACCAGCGTTTACGAGGAAATTTTTCTCTTCTTCGAATGAGACAGGCTGATGCACGACTTTTTTGCCGGAAACCTCGGAGAGAATTTGGGCAAGTTCATCAAAGGTCCAAGGTTGATTGGAAACAAGGTTATACGTTTTGTTTTCATGCCCTTCCTCTGTAAGAACCGTTGCGGCAGCCAAAGCAAGTTCATTGCGTGTTACTGAATTAACGATCCCGCTTCCCGCATTCGTAACAATTGCTCCAGACTCTATGGATGCGCGCAGCCCCTCATTTACAAAAAAGTCCGTATATAAGGCATTACGCAGGAAAGTATACGGGATATTGGTCGTACGGATGGCATATTCCGTTGCTAAATGAACGTGTGCAAGGGGAATTATTGACTCCTCAGCAAAGGCATATCCTGTGTAAGCAATATGTTTGACTCCAGCATCTCTGGCAGCTTTTACGACATTTGCATGTTGAACGATACGAAGCGTATTATCAGAATCCGGACCTGAGATAAAGAGCAGCTTGGAGACACCTGCAAAAGCCTTTTGAAGAGATTCCGGTTGATTATAGTCGCCATGGCGAACTTCCACGCCTTGATCGGCAAGAGTGGAGGCTTTTTCAACATTACGCACGATGGCAATGATTTGACTGGCGGGAACTTTTTTGAGCAAATGTTGAATCACAAGCCCACCGAGTTGACCAGTAGCACCTGTAACCGCAATTGACATAAACATTTCTCCTTTTTTTCTAAAGATTTTTTAATAAATAACATCATCTAGGTGGCGGAAGCCAAAAATAAACGAAGGCGGCCGCAATTAAAGACTGGATTGAGGAATGACTGTTTATTATGTATTTCGGCCATTCTTGCCCACCATTATAATTGCATCAGAAATGTAAATCAAATCTTATGCCTGTGCTGCTAAACAAGGTGAACGCGTCCTATCATTTTGTCGCGCCTATCATAGATAAGGCCGTGCAATCAAAATTTTTACAAGTCAACTCCTCTTTTTAGCTTTTTAATAGTTTGCCGCTGTTGTTCAACTCATGAAAAAGTTATTTTCTCTTTCCCTAAACTAGATAAACCTATGATGCTTCGTGTGTTTTTTATATATGATAGAGATTTTTTGTCCTCTTAAACAGTTTTTGTTACATTCACATAAGGACAGGGGATCTGGGGTAAGTTCTTAAATTGAGGAAAAAATACTCCAAAACAACGGTTTAATATTCTGAATCTTCTGTTAAAATGTAGGTGAGCAATTCATAAAATTTTTTGAAGGAGAGGGCTCAACATCAGATTGCCGATCCATATTGAAATCGGTGGAGGTATTGAAACGGGGAGCTTTACTGAAAATATAGCTGAAAGCGACAAATCGATGGAAGTCTTTCAAAATCGTAAGTTATAGATCTTCTAGATAAACCTGATCCGGTTTTACGAAGTTTACAGGGGAGCCGATTGCCACTTGCCCTTTTTGTGGTGAGTTACATGTCTATTTCGATAATCCTGATTCGGTTTATTTTACGAAGTTAGTTGGAGTGAGGATTTCCATTGGTTCTCAATGTCGTATGCTATAAGTCTATTTCGATGATTCTGATTTGTTTTTACGAAGTTTGCAGGGGCAAGGATTTCTATCGGTTCTCTTTGTCATGAGTTATAAGTCTATCTCGATAATCCTGATTCTGTATATTTTGTGAAGTTTGAAGGGGCTACGATTCCTACTTGGACTCTTTGTCCCTTGAGGTTGGTGATGGCAGAAATGCAGAGCATCCGTTCGTTCATTTTGTCTGATGGAAAGAAAAAGGTTTGATCATTTAATAGAGTGATTATCCTCAAATAATGACGAAAAAGCTGGCTGCATCCAATACAAATGAACGGCCTCATCCAACTGACTTATTTGCATAGTTGCGAAGTACAACCTGTCGTGCAGTATCCATGCCGCTCAGGATGCCGTCAAAAAGATTTTGATCCTATCGTGTTTCTTTTTTCACTGAAAAGAGGGGAGGAATGAAAATGCCAGGGGCCGTTTTTCGACAGGCTGTTCAGGATGCGACGGGAATTACCTGGGAAGAATGGGTTGCCACCTTGAAACAGGCTGTGGATCCTTCTTGGTCTCACGAACATATGAAGGAGCACATATGCGAACAATTTCAGGTGTCGGATGAATGGGGGAATGGCTGACCGTCAAGTATGGACAGCTGCTCGGCAGGATTCCTGTTGGTGTCACCAAAGATGCGGGCGTTCAAATCGGCGTCCGAAAAACGATAAAGGTGGAGAAGGAAAAGGTTTGGGACTATTTGACTTCGCCGCATGGCTTGCTCTTATGGATCGGGGACGTCTCCGAGTTTCGACTGCAAAAGGGTTACGAATTTAAATCTAAGGAAGGTATCTGCGGGAAACTTACGGTAGTTTTGCCATTTCGAAAGCTCCGCATGAAATGGAAACTTCCGGAATGGGAAAAGCCTTCCCGGCTTCAATTGTATTTGCTGCCCACGGATTCGGGCAAAACGACGATCGCCATCTCTCAGGAAATGCTGGATGATGTCTATGTAAGAGAATTGATGAGACGCTTCTGGGCAGACAAGCTGGAGCAAATTAAAAATTATTTGGAGGGGCGCAATGAATAGATACAGTCATATCGATTTAAGAGTAAATTCATGGGAGAAAGTGCGCACGTTTTATGAGAATCTTCTTCCTGCATTGGGTTTTACCCGCACTTTCCATTCGGAAAAATGGAAAGTGTTTGCAGCGGAGGGAGAGCTTCCGAGCGTTCCTTATTTCGCTATCACGGAAGATTCCAATCATAAGCCAAACGAGAATTTGATCGGGTTTTGGGCGCATGACCGGGAGGAGGTGGACCGGATTGCAGAGCTTGTAGTTCGATATGGGGGCACCATCGACAGCGGCCCCTGGCAGTTCCCGATCAGCCCGACTTATTATGCGGTTTATTTTCAGGATCCTTGCGGAAACAAGTATGAAATGGTCCACCGATTAAATTGATTCAGCACCCGTTGTTGCCCAGCCGAAACCTTTTCTTGCTGCTAGCTTCTTTTAGCGGATATCGGTTACGGTTTCCGATTTGTGCGGGCAATTTCCCACTTGACGGCCGGTGCCACTTTAGTACCCAGCAGTTCGATGGCACGCAACACTTTTTTGTGCGGCAGCGTGCCGACGGTCAATTGCAGAAGGAAGCGATCGTGGCCGAAAATTTCATGCTGGAACAAGATTTTTTCGATCACTTGCTCAGGGCTGCCGACAAAATTGGCGCCCCGTAAGGAAAGAGAGAACTCGAACTGCTCCCGGGTCAATGGCGGCCAACCGCGTTCCCGTCCCAGCCGATCCATCATCGTTTTAAACGCTGGAAATGCAATGTCAGCTGCTTCCTGCGACGAATCGGCGATAAAACCATGTGAATTGATACTGAGGTGTGGCGTTTCGTGCCCCGCCTTTTGCGCTGCCTCCCGGTGTAATTGAGCAAAGGGCGCGAACCGTTCGGGCAGACCACCGATGATGCCCAGTGCCATCGGAAGACCGAGCATGCCTGCACGGACGGCCGACTCCGGGGTTCCTCCAACGGCTATCCAAACCGGAAGCGGATTTTGCAGGGGCCGCGGATAGATCCCTAGATTGTCCAGCGACGGACGATGCTTTCCCGCCCATGTGACCCGTTCGGATTCCCGCAGTTTGAGCAGCAGATCAAGCTTTTCTTCAAAAAGCTCGTCATAATCTTTCAGGTCGTAGCCAAAAAGGGGAAAGGATTCGATAAACGAACCGCGGCCGACCATGATTTCAGCGCGGCCTTGAGTGAGCAGGTCCAAGGTGGCAAATTGTTGAAACACCCTCACCGGATCGTCAGAGCTTAAGACGTTTACTGCACTGGTCAACCGAATGTGTTTGGTGCGGGTCCCGGCAGCGGCAAGCACTACCGCTGGAGCCGATACGGTGTAGTCGGGACGATGATGTTCACCAATGCCGAACACATCCAGTCCGACTTGATCGGCCAGTTCAATTTCCTCCATCAAGTTTTGCAGCCGTTCCCCCGGGCTGATCAATTGACCGGTTTCCGGATCAACCGTCCGTTCTCCAAATGTGTAAATGCCGATTTCCATCCGTTGGCCCCTCCTTTGATTACTGTTCGTTCATACCGATGTTAGATTTATCTTACCTTATTTATTCGAAGCCAGGCAATAAAAAGGGCTTAAGGCAGCAATCGCCTTTCCTCAAGGGTGTTTTGCTATGGATGGGAAGTTCGTTTCGGGCGATTTTATCGTAAAAAAAATTTAGCTGACAGGGAAGACGAGATGCCCCAAGATTTTTCCCTAATTCGCTTATGGAGAGGGAATGCTGGTGTGTTTGTCGCTGCCCCAACGTTTTTGATTCATTAGCGGAACGGGAAAACCGCACGGTGGGAATAACGCCTGTCTATTATCCAAAAGCATTTTTCTCCCGGAAACGGGCATTTTTGCGGAACCCCAAAATCATGACGTATCTTCATAGAGGCTTCTTTAGAATGCTGAGAGCGGAGGGATTCTTTCATCCATCTATTTAAAATAAATCTTGACGTTTGCCGGATATCCAACATATGCCCATACCAAAGCCGTGACGAATGCATAAAAAATATTGAGATGTAAATTGTTACAACGGGAGGTATGGAAAATGTACCCGGAACGTCAATTTTTCGGAAGGAGACCCTTTTTCTTCGGAGGGCGGAACCCCTTTTTCTTCGGTGCGCCGTTTTTTGGCGGCTTGCTCGGCGGCTTTTTAGGTAGTGCACTGGTAGGACCGCGGCCATATCCGTTTTATCCGCCGTATTACGGAGGATTTTATGGCGGTTATCCGTACTATTGGTAAACGAAAATTTTTTCGACGAGCTGTCTTAAACGGTCATTTCAGAATGACTTTAAGGCGGCTTTTTTTATCCGCCGATTGCAAGATGTAATTCGGGATCAAAGGCAGATGTCGATTCATCATATAACATCGCTTTTGGTTCCATAGCAAGCTCTTGTGCAATTGCCACGCGCTGTTGTTGTCCTCCGGAAAGTTGACTTGGGTAATAGTTCATTTTTTCAGCTAAAATCAACTTTTTTTAAATAATTCTCCGCAGTTTTACGAGCGGCTTCCTAGGAATTGTTGAGGGCTTTATCTGTACCAGCCATTTCATTTTCCAGTGCCGTCACCATTGGAAATAAGTTAAAGCATCGAAGAGCCATTCTTATTTCTTTTCAAAGAGCAGCTACATGCTTTTCATTAAAAAAATAATGTCCAACTATTTTAACTGTTCCTGATGTAGAAAGACATCTTATTCTATTGGGATATGCCCTGTATAGATTAAAATTCATAACTGTACCAAGCTTAAGGTTAAGGCAAAAATTTATGTTCCATTTTTCTCTGTCTTTCTTTTCTTAAACAGAGTATATTTTTCTATTTTAAGTGGTACAAAAATAAGTCCATAATCAGAGGTCATTCCCCGTCTGTATGTAAATCATCAATATTCTGGAAAAGCTTTCCCCGATAAGCCACAAAAATAAAGCGGACGGAAGAAAAAGAACAAGTTTTCTTCGTCCGCTTTTTGTATTGTTTTTTATTAAAAGTGGTTGGCTTTGTGTCATAGCTTCTGTCATGTAGAGAATAAATTGAAAAATTTACTGCCTTCCATAGGTCTTTTGTCTTCACCAATAAAGAAATCAAGAAGCTGACTATTACACGTTGGCTTGTTACTAATCAATTGATCCTAAATTTCTTGTGATTAACAGGTCGATTGTCATGTATTCAATTAAAACTTTTTACCTATCGATTTTAAAAATAGTTCATTTTAACTATACCATTTTCACTATAAAATTTGTTATACAATTAAGTAAGAGATATTATTTGATAAATTCCTACAAATTTCTACAAAAATATAATTTTGTTTCGGCAAACTACTCGAAAGGGTAGGACGCAAAGCTAAAGGGGCTAAATCTATTTTGATAGACATGCCAGCCAGCTGCCCTTCCTATAAAGAATGGTTTTGATTCTTTTTAAGAAGGTTATTAGCGGATGTATTGTCTATTCAACTGCCCTCTTTAGAATTTTTAAGGGCAGTTTTTTTATTTTGACATAGGAAAGGAGGCTTGGTGATGGAGTAAAATAAAAATACATATTTGGCAAAGTTCATTCTAATGGCCCATTGCAAAAACATCTCAGTCGTTCTAAACCCTCTGTGTCAAAAGGGAGTATGAATTTCCCAGGGAATATTCCTGAAATTGATTTACTTCAACGTCTTCCCGGAATTTCATCTACTGATCAAACAAATTAGTGGTAGTAATAGTTAAGGAAGTAGATGTAGGAAATATTTCATGCATTAAAAGAAGTAATCGACATCAACGAAGAGCAACTCCAACCCTACACCTACTATTCCCCAAAACTATAAAAAAATTTTTTGTTAAATCACAAAATTATCCAATTGATTCAGTTTTGTTTGAAATTGGTAAAAATTACTAAAATAAAACGGTGTAAGGAGGACAATAATGAAAAGTCTGCGATTAAAGATTATTAGTGGATTTGTCGTTGTTATTTTATTATTTACTACCGCAGCAATTTTTGGTTTAAATCAACTTGGACATTTAACTGCAGATGGAACAGGAACAGGAAATACATTTGTGCTAACTGTTATTATTATTTCTGTTCTTGTCAGCTTGACGATTGCGATTGTTCTTTCGAATCGGATTGTAAAACCAATTTTCCAAGTAGTAGATCGTATGAAAATGGTGGCAGAAGGAGATTTGTCTGCAAAGCTGCTTGAAACAAAATCAAAAGATGAGATTGGTCAATTAGTTCAATCAATGAATGAAATGATTTTAAACTTGAGAAATGTTGTTGGGGAAGTAAGAAACACTGCAGAACAAGTAGCTGCATCTTCTGAAGAATTAACAGCAAGTGCCGATCAGACAACAGTTGCAACGGAACAAGTTGCTTCTGTCATTCAACAAGTAGCAAGCGGAGCTGAAACACAGACGAATGGAATAGAACGAAATGCTGCTTCTTTAGAAGAAATTGCACAAGGGGTTATCCGTGTTGCAGATAGTTCTAATCAGGTTGCAGAGCTTGCAAAACAAACTACTGAGCAAGCTGAAGATGGTGAAGGTTCCGTTGTACGTACAGTTGACCAAATGAATTCAATCTATAAATTGGTTAAAGAGACTGATAGCATGGTTAAGTCTTTATATGAACGTTCAAAAGAAATTAGTAAAATTCTTGATGTAATTAGTGGAATTGCCGATCAAACGAATCTTCTCTCTTTAAATGCGGCAATTGAAGCAGCAAGAGCGGGAGAGCATGGAAATGGTTTTGCGGTCGTAGCCGATGAAGTGCGGAAACTAGCTGAACAATCTCAGGCATCAGCAAAGCAAATAGCAGATTTAATCTTAAAAATCCAAAGCGATACAGAAAACTCTGTTAAAGCTATGACAGAAGTAACACATAACGTCGAAAATGGTCTTGAGATCACGAAGGAAACATCTGAAAAATTTGCTCAAATCGTCCAAAATATGAAGGATATTGCACCGCAAATTGAGGATATTTCTTCAATTGCTCAACAAGTCTCAGCGGAAGTAGAAGAAATAACATCTACAGCGGATGAACTTACAACAATAGCAAAAGAAAACGCAGCAACATCCGAACAAGTAGCAGCGTCTACAGAGGAACAATTAGCTTCGATGGAGGAAATAACTTCTTCAGCAAAAATGCTTGCAACAATGGCAGAAGGAATGCAAGAATTAGTTCATAAATTCAAACTATAAAATGGGGAATACAGCCCCATTTTATAGAACATAAGCATTCCGGATGCTGCCGTCTGTTGTTATACCGTAGTTTATAGAATATAAACCTTCGAGATGATTCAAATAAATCTGAGAATGAATATAAAACAAATATTTAGGCAATGAAAGAATCGTTGCCTCAGCTGATTTTATGGACTTCAGAATTTTGAACTTCAGCTTTTGAATGCTCATTTATGATGTTGTGAAATCTTTTCCGTATCGCCCAGCACCTTGCCTCCAAAAATTCCATTCGTGCCGTTCTGCATGAGTGATTCGTTTATTTCGACCTTTCTAACTTTCCCGCCGCATCTTTTTGAAAAAAATCCATGTTTTCACTAGAATATTTGACCAGTAAATTATTTCATTATGAATACTATATTGACAAAAGCAAGAAAGGTGGTGAAACGAATGAGTGTATGGTATCCAGACAAAGAAGAGAATAGACGCTCCGATTCAGAAAAACGTGCGAACGCAAAGGCAAAAGCTGATGTAGATTTTAAAAGTGACGTTGATGTGGATACGGACAACGAATTAGAGAATAAATTAAAAAATATTGATCGTAACACAAATATTGCAAAAGTAAATAATAGCGGCAACTCAAAAGTGGAAATTGATATTCATGTTGATTCCGATTCAGATGCAAAAGTTCGGTCGAAAGCAGAATCTGATCAAGATCAAAACCAAGAGCAAAGAGATTAATTGAGCATAATTAAATGTGGGTGAGATGTCTTTTTTGTCCCACCTATAATATAGGGTGAGAATGTTATGGAACATTTAGATAAAGGAGAGTTCTCTTGGTTACGGAATGCTTCTACTCAAAGCCCTCAATCAAATAAATCTTCCATTGATTCGAGCGGTAATTCAGATGTAAATGTTGATGTAAATATTCAAGTTGATACGATACCCATTGCATTTGCCGTTCTTTACTATTTATTGGCTACTAAGCAATTATCGCACGAAGAGTTTGAGTTTGCTTTACGTAAATTATTGGAGACAACAAACAAGTATAAAAAGCTGAACCGTGACGGTTCTTCAAGAGTCAATTTGTTACATCCTAATGTATGGGGAAGGTAAAATAATAAAGGAGATTTTACTTTCCTTCATTTTTTTAAAGGGAAACATGACAGGTAACCTAGTTTTTTAAGTTTTATCGTTTGGGATTTATTTTAGCATTTGATCATTTCTGAAACTGTTATGATGATAGGGACGGTACGTTTTAAAAAAATGTGAAAATGCAAAAAATTGTAAGACTGTAAAGCATCTTCCTTTATTTGAATTCAGCCCGGGTTACGATCTAGTTATAAAATGGTGAGCACGTAAATGATCGAGAAGATTGGAAAGGAAAGTCGCTGTAAGGATGCAGTGAAAGTTTAAAGATTTTGTAAATTAAATTTTTTTATCCCTTCAGCAAAAAGCACTGGCACGTTTTTCTTGATTAAAGCAGCATATGTAGAAAGGGTATTATTTTTTCAACCAAATTCAGAATTGATGAAGAACATAAATGGGCAAGAGTTTACTGGAAGAGGATATCAATCGACAGTTCATATTGTGGAAATTCGAAAATTTATTTTGTTTCTTATTGCGGCCAAAGCATGCGGCCGCTCTTTTGTTTTGAAAAAGAGGAAGACAGATTATGCTAAAATATTTTTAAAATACAATGAATCGACAGCAACATTTAGAGGGGGAAAACCATGGCGGTTAAAGCAGAGATTGATTTCCAAAAAGAATTATTTGAAGCAGCTAATAAAATGCGCGGAAGCGTGGCTCCAGCTGACTATAAACATTATGTACTGCCGCTTATTTTTTTGCGCTATCTTTCGAATAAATATGAACAGAGCTGCAATGAGTTGGAGCAAATTTTTGCGGAAAATGAAGAAATGCAGCAAGGTTTCGTTTCAGATTTTCATCAATATAGAGATAAAAATGTGTTTGTCGTCCCGAAGGAAGCCAGCTGGCACTATATAATGAAAAATGCTAAACAGCCGAACATTAAAGAAATTCTCGATAATGCGATGAAGCGAATCGAGGAAGAAAACCCAGAATTGACAGGGGTGCTGCCGCAAATTTATCAAGGCTTGAACTTGCCGGTAGAAAATGTTGCTGGATTAATTGAAATTTTTTCACGTGATGTGTTTAGTGGCAGCTCGGAAGACAGCATAGATATACTCGGTCGTACTTATGAGTATTTTATTAGTTCATTTGCTTCGTCAGAAGGGAACAGAGGCGGCGAGTTTTTTACCCCATCCTGTATTGTGGAATTGCTGGTGGAGATGCTTGAACCAAAAAGAGGTATCGTGTTTGATCCAGCGTGTGGAAGCGGTGGAATGTTTATTCAAAGCGGGAGGTATGCGCCGAATAAAAAGTCTCTTTTATTTTACGGACAGGAAAATGTCGTCACGACAGTACGTCTTGGAAAAATGAACGTATTGCTTCATGGCATCAATGCGGAAATACGGCTGGGAGATTCGCTGTTGAACGATCAATTTCCTGAATTAAAAGCTGATTATGTGATTGCCAACCCGCCGTTTAATCAAAAAGATTGGGGGGCGGACAGAATATCGAAAAGCGATCCGCGCTTGATCGGGCCTGTTACAAACAGCAATGCAAACTATATGTGGATGCAGCATTTCTTATACCATTTAAATGATGCAGGATCAGCAGGGTTTGTGATGGCAAATGGCGCAATGACAACTAATGTTAAGGAAGAAAAGGAAGTGCGGAAAATATTGGTGGATGAAGGGTACATCGATTGCGTTGTCCAATTGCCGGAAAAACTGTTTTTCACAACAGGCATACCGTGCTGTTTGTTCTTTTTAAGTAAAAATCGCGATGGAAAAAACGGTTACCGTGCTCGAAGAAACAAAATTTTGTTTATCGATGCCCGAAAAATGGGAAAGCCCGTCAGCCGCAAGCAAAAAGCATTGTCTAAAGAAGAAATTGATAAAATCGCATCAGTTTATCGAGCATTTAAATATGAACATGCAAAAAGCTGCGAAAATATTGAAGGTTTCTGTAAAATTGCAAAACTTGAAGAAGTACAACAAAACGACTACAAACTGACACCAAGCATGTACGTCGGAACAGAGGCAGCAGAAGAAGAAGACATTCCTTTTGAGCAAAAAATAGCCGAATTAACGAAACGGTTGCTCGAACAATTTGAAGAATCGAACAAACTACAAGAAAAAATCAAACAAAACCTGGAGGAGCTGATGTATCGGAATGGGGAAAAGTCAAACTTAGTATTCAAAAGGAAAAAAAATGAATGATCTGAGAAAATGTGAAATTTTTTTATCGGTGCTTTCGAAAATTTCCTAATAAAGATTAATCGAGGAAAAAAGGTGGTGTTAAGACCTTTCTGTCAGAGAAAAGTGTATTATAATCATCATAAAAGTAGAAGTTAAAACGAAACTTTTTCTTCACAAAACCAAACATTTGTTCTATTATTTTATGTAGAAACGTTTAGAGGATATTATAAAATGAATCATGATGGAGGTTTAATATGATGGAAGAAACGTTAAAATTAATATTATCTGAGCTAAAAGAAATGAAAGAAGGACAATCCCGATTAGCAGCCGAACAACAAGGTGTAAAAGAAGAGTTGAAAGAGCTAAAAGAAGGTCAGTCTCGTTTAGCAGTTGAGCAAAAAGGTATGAAGGAAGAGCTGAAAGGGCTAAAGGAAGGTCAGTCTCGTTTAGCAGTTGAGCAAAAAGGTATGAAGGAAGAGCTGAAAGGGCTAAAGGAAGGTCAGTCTCGTTTAGCAGTTGAGCAAAAAGATATGAAGAAGGAGCTGAAAGAGCTAAAGGAAGGTCAGTCTCGTTTAGCAGTTGGGCAAAAAGGTATGAAGGAAGAGCTGAAAGAACTAAAAGAAGGACAACACCGTTTGGCAGCCGAACAACAAGGTGTAAAGGAACAGCTGAAAGAGCTAAAAGAAGGACAATCCCGATTAGAAGTAAAAATGGAAAATATCGAACGAAAAATTACAGGAATCCCTAAAACTTATGAGAATTTAGAACAATTTGTAGCACGTCAGCAGCGTGTGATTGAGGAATTGTCAGCACGTTCAGTTGAATACGGGGTAGAGATTAAAGAGATTCATCGCATTTTAAAAAATCAATAAAATAGAGTTTTTTTAGATTCAGAGTGGATTTTAATTGGAAACATGAAAAAGCGCCGAAACATTTTTCATAATGTTCCAGCGCAATCCATAGTCAGCCGAATTTGCGCTGATTATTTTTAAAGATTGTTCGTTTATCTTCCTTTGACGATGGCAATAATTCCTTCTTCATCATCCAACACAAGTTCAATCCCAGCGTACGGGTCTTCGTTTAAAAATTCATCGAGCCAAAGACGCAGAGCTTCGATGATGTTTGCGGTAATAAGTACTTGCTTTCGGTCGTTTACATACGCTTCGGCAGAAAAGCCGTAATCGTCGTCATACATCAGCTCCACTACAACTTCTTCCGGCTTTATTTGTTTTTTTCGGGAAATGTACACGCAGATGGCGTTAATAATATCTTGCTCCGGAATGATCAGCTTTTCCATGGGTTTGCAGCCTCTTTTTCTTTTTTATGCTTGATCAGGACGAAAATTTTGCGAATGATCGAGATGAGAATAACGATTGCCAGCAAATTAATGAATAAACCTAAAATTGAACCGAATATACCCATGTTTGCTAGCAGTCCGCCAAATAATAATCCGGCAAGCCCTCCTAACATTAGGCCTTTGAAAAATCCTCCTGATGAGAATGTGCCTTTGGAGGCGGCAGATTGATTTTTTGGAGTGTTTGCCTTTTTATCTTGGAAATTCGAACTGTTCGTTGTAGTATTTTTATTCAAATTGAAGCTTTTTTTTCCTGATTTGTATGACTTCGCCTCTACTATCGTTGGATGATCTTGAAAAACAACATTTCCAACAGGTGAAAAAATAAGCGCGAAAGTAAACAAAGCTGCTAATAATTTTTTCAATTTCGACTTCCCCCTATATGAAAGTATTCGTATTTTTGTGAACTCAGTTTCAATGTTATATACGATAGAAAATCAAATTAGTTTCACGATTTGATATCTTTTCTATATAAACGAATGAAAATTTTTCTTTCATCTAAGCATGTTATTCAACTATTACAATGCTGTGAACTAGGAATAGAAGACTTTAAAAAAATGGTGAGGCCGTTGTTTTACTTGAATATATTTTATCATGTATACTTGTTTGAAAGTATTTGCGAACTGTAAAACGTTTGGACTGCCATGTTAAAAGAGTTTCTTCAAGTTTCATCAAACGTATCTATGGACGTGTTTTTTTTGGAGGCATGAAAGGATGGTTCAGCTAAAAAAATTGGCTTTTAAGCAGAAAACAAAATTGATGTTGCTAATCGTGCTTGCTTTAATCTCTGGTGCTGCCATTATTGGACAAGCTTATTTTTTTGCGGCGATTGTCGATCGCATTTTTTTACAGAAACAGTCTTTTGCTGATGTTTTCCAGTTGCTTTTAGGTTTGTTCATTGTTCTGTTGGCCAGAACTGCATCCCATTATTTCAGCGGTTTAGCAGGAATTAAAATAGCGTCCAAAGTGAAAAAAGATCTTCGCCAATCTTTATTAAATAAATTTTCAAGCAACCCGCTGCAAGTATCGCTGCAAGGGAAAACAGGACAAAAAGCAAGTGTATTGCTGGATGCGGTAGATGAAATCGACAGCTACTTTAGCATTTATATTCCAAAGGCAGTTCAAACGTCGATCATACCTCTTCTCATTCTTTTCGTTGTGTTTGCTAGCCATCCATTTACTGGATTAATCATGGTGATCACAGCGCCATTTATACCGATATTCATGATCATCATTGGCTACAAAACGAAAAAGAAATCGGAGGAGCAAATGGAGAAAATGACCGCTTTATCGGGACATTTTCTTGACACTTTGCAAGGGCTGACAACCCTTAAGCTGTTCAACCGTGCGAAACAGCAGAAAGAAGCGATCAGAAAAAGCAGCCATGGCTTTCGTGATGCGACGATGGAAGTATTGAAAATTGCTTTTACCTCTTCTTTTATGCTGGAGTTCATTTCCATGCTTAGTATGGGATTGATTGCCCTTGATGTGGCGATTCGCTTAATTATTTTTCAAAACATTTCTTTTTTTACCGCGTTTTTTATGCTGATTCTAGCTCCTGAGTTTTATAATGCACTGAAAGATTTAGGAAGCGCCTTTCATGCAGGCAGGGGAAGTATGGGGGCGGCAAGAAAGATTGAAGAGGAGCTAAACGCAATCGGAAAGCCAGTAAAATGGGGGAAGGCAGTTTTGCCAAAAGGTGAAGGACCGCCGATCATTCGTATAGAAGAAGCGGGATTTCGTTACGAGGGAGATAGGTTTGCCTTAAAAAATATAAATGCTGAAATCCGCCCGTTTGAGCAAGTGGCAATTGTCGGAAAGAGCGGCGCTGGGAAATCGACTTTATTACATGTGATTGCAGGTCTTGTTCCGCTTACTGAAGGGGAAATTTATGTGAACGGAATTCGGCGGTCTGATTTGAACGAAAAGAGCTGGTTCAATGAAATCAGCTATATTTCGCAAAATCCGTATCTTTTTTCTGGAACGATTGCGGAAAATATCGCTTTGGGAGGAAAACTCGATGCAACGAAAGAGGAAATCGAACAAGCAGCCGAAAAGGCAGGAATTTTAAAGCTTGTCCAATCGCTTGAAAATGGTTTTGATACACCTATTGGAGAAGGAGGAAGGGGAATTTCCGGAGGAGAAAAACAACGAATTGCACTGGCACGAGCGTTTTTGAAAAAAACATCCATTATATTGTTTGATGAGCCGACGACTGGACTGGATCTTCAAACAGAACAAATTTTGCGGGATTCCATAAAGGAATTAGCTCAATCTTCCACCGTCATTACCGTCGCTCATCGGCTTCATACTATTATAAATGCGGATAAAATTCTTTTTTTGGAAAATGGAGAACTCATCGCATCCGGAACACATAAAGAATTGCTGGAATCAGTTGAAGCGTACAGGAAAATGACAACGCTCCAACAGGGAGGCATGGCAAAATGAAAGATTTGCTTTTTATTACAAAGCTGACATTAACAGAAAAGAAAGATCTTTTTTTGTCCATTCTCTTCGGATTTATAACAGGAATCGCGACAGTGAGTTTGTTTGCTTCAAGCGGCTATTTGATTTCTAAAGCAGCTCTTGCACCGCCAATTTACACGCTGACTGTTTTCATAGCGTGTATAAAACTGCTAGGGTTTATCAGTGCAGGCAGCCGTTACGGGGAGCGTTATTTTTCTCATCGCGCCACATTCAATATATTAAGCCGGTTGCGAGTTTCTTTTTTTGAAAAGCTGGAGCCATTGGTGCCCGCGATTTTTCTTAAATATCGGAGCGGCGATCTCCTCTCCAGAATTGTCGGCGATGTGGAAACGCTGCAAAACTTCTTTTTGCGTGTTTTTTATCCGCCGATCGTATCCATTCTCATATTTTTATGGACCATTTTTTTCACTTCGTTCTTTTCCTTTTATATTGCCTTGGTGTTATGTATCGGTTTGATTTTCACCACTGTCCTAATTCCGGCTTACTTTGCTTTCAGACTAAAAAAAGTAGAGCGTCATGTTCGGCAAAGCCGCGGGAATTTATCGACAGAAGTGACGGAGTTTTTTTATGGGTTTCGAGATTTAAAAATTTATCAACAGCTTGAGCATAAACAAGAGAAGCTTATCCAACGCTCCGATGCTTATTTGAAAGAACAGGAACGTGAAGCAATCCATAACCTCTTCAGTCAATCTGTCAATACGTTTGTATCTTTAATTATCTCTTGGGTTATTCTTTTGCTTGGTGTCTATTTCGTTGCAGGCGGTCAATTAGATGGTATTTTTCTTGCCATGCTTGTAATGATTTCATTAACTGTTTTTGAACATGCGGCACCGATGGCTGCTTTTCCAAGTTATTTAGAGGACAGCCGCCAAGCTGCTGCAAGACTATCAGACGCAACACGGCAAGACCCTTCTGTAAAAACGTCTGATGAGAAAGAAATGAAGGAGCTTCCCGGTCAACAAGCTCCATCAATTGTCATGGAGAATGTCACCTTTCAATTATTTAGTGAAATTTTAAAAAATGTTTCAATTACATTTCCGGCAGGATCGAAAACAGCCATTGTCGGACCTAGTGGTTCGGGCAAATCGACCTTGCTAGCTCTGTTATTAAAAATTTATCAGAACCATCAAGGAGTGATTCGGATCAACGGCATCTCGATCGATCAATTAGATGAAGAAAGCCTTTGGAAAAATGCGAACGTTATTTTGCAGGACAACCACTTTTTCTACGGTACCGTTCGCGATAACCTAATGATTGCTAGAGATACAGTGCTTGACGAAGACTTGGAAGATGTGCTGAAAAAGGTGAAGCTTGACTATCTTTCTTTGGCCGATCCGTTGTTAGAAAGAGGAGGAAATTTATCGGGCGGGGAAAAGCAAAGACTGGCGATCGCCAGGGTATTGTTGAAAAAAGCTCCGCTATGGATACTTGATGAACCGACATCATTTTTGGATGCTTTAACGGAACAGTCTATTTATCATCATCTGTTTGAAGCTGCTAAAAATGATACCGTCATCCTTGTCAGTCATCGTCTGACCGGACTGGAAAACATGGATCAAATTATCGTTATGGATGAAGGAGCTGTTGTAGAAGCGGGAACCTACAAAGAATTGATGAACAAAAAAGGATACTTTTATCAAATGAAGCAAATTGAACAAAGTGTCTTTACAGCAAATTAAAGAAAGCCGACATGGAGCAAACTGTCGGCTTTTTTTCGATTGATTTCTAAGCTTGCTTCAATTTTTATCCTCTTTTGGATACGGGCTCATCTTTCACTGCTGTCCAAAATGATAAAGCTGCAGCAGCGAATAGCACGAGAAAGGGGGCAAACGTAATTAAAAAAGTCTTCATCGTTCCACACTCCTTATTTTGCGTTTTGCCCTTTCACATAATCTTTATCGAACAGAAACAGTTTTATTAGTAAATAAAGGGAAGGGAGCAAAAGGGCTAATCCTAAAATAAAAACGATGATCAGGGAAATGGCCATAGCTTCGTTTGTAAAACTGTCGTAAATGGACAAATATGGATAAAGCAAGTACGGATAATGGGAGATTCCATATCCAAAGAAAGCTAACAGAAATTGACCTACTAACAATCCGAATGCCAATCCATAATTTTTTCTTTTCCAAATGAGCCAGACAGTCCCGACATATAAAAGAAACGATAGAGCGAACATCCACCATAAATTAAGGATGTGTTCAAAATGCTCTTGGTTGTGATAGCTCAGTTCATAAATGATGCCGCAAGCTGTTATGATTAAAGGAAATGCCCAGAAAAGAGCATATTTTCTCATTAAATTCGTTGCGTCTGTATCACCAGTTTGATTCGCGTACCATGTAAGAAAAACAGCTGAAATATAAAGGACGGCCGTAATACTTAAAACGACGATGCTCCAAGATAATGGGCTTTTAAATAATGCAACGTAGTTTAAAACTGGATGCTCATCCACCATCGAGACAAATCCGCCTTCAGAAATGGCTAAGACGACAGATAATGATGCAGGGATCAATAATCCAGACAATCCATACATAAAGGCATACCCTTTATGCCCTTTTGATGAATACGTTTCAAATGCGTAATAAGACCCGCGAATGGCAAGCAAAATAATCGCAATGCTTCCCGGAACAAGGAGAGTTGTCCCATAATAAAATGCGGTTTTTGGGAAAAAACCGACAATCCCAACAAAGAAGAAAACGAAAAATACATTGGTTACCTCCCAAACGGGAGACAGGTAGCGTTGAATAATTTTGGACAATATATGCTGCTTGCCGCTCAAAATGCTGTAAGCATTAAAGAATCCAGCGCCGTAATCAATGGATCCAACGATCACATAGCCGAACAAAAAGATCCAAAGGACGGATATCCCAATAATCTCCAAGCTCATGACTGCTCACCGCCTAATCGATTTTCAAGCTCTCTTTCCACCGGATTATTTTTAAACAACCGGCGAAGAATCACAATCGTGCCGATTCCTAAAATCAAATACAAAATGGCAAAAAGAATGAGCATAAGACCTACATGGCCGCTCGAAGTTGCTGCTTCACCCGTTGTCATAATTCCGCGAAGGATCCAAGGCTGACGGCCAAATTCAGTCAACCACCAGCCAGCCTCAATCGCGATAAAAGATAGAGGCCCTCCGAGCACAATGAGCATGCGGAACCATTTTTGGTTGATGAAAGCCCATCCGCGCTTCACCCCAACCCAATAGATAAGTGCTAATAAAATCATGAAAACGCCAATGGCTACCATAATATCAAAAAAATAATGAATATAAAGCGGAGGAGATTCAAAATTTGAAAATTGGTCTAGTCCGATAACTTCTGCATTTGGATCTCCATGCGCCAAAATACTGAGCAAATATGGGAATTTAAGTGCATATTTAATGTTTTGTTCGTCATCTAAAATACCAAACATGACTAGAGGAGCATTTCCTTCTGTTTCAAAATGCCATTCCGCTGCCGCCAATTTCTCTGGCTGGTACTCAGCTAAATATTTGCCGGAAAAATCTCCGATAACAGCTGTTGCAATGGAGAAAATCAGTCCTATTTTCATAGTTAAAAACAAGGCTTTTTTATGATAAACATGGTTGGAGCCTTTTAATAATTGGAATGCTGCAATAGATGCCAGCGTAAAGGCGGCTGTCATAAAGGCGGTTGCGACTACGTGTGCGACTTTTGTCGGCATGGCCGGGTTAAAAATCGCACCCAGCGGATTGACATTGATGAGTTCACCATTTACAATGTCAAACCCTTGTGGCGCATTCATAAAAGAGTTGACGATGGTAATAAAAAAGGCAGAAAAGGCGGCGCCAAGGGAGACAGGAATCAGAAAGAGCAGGTGCTTCCGCTGATTTTTAAATCGTTCCCAAGTGTACATATAAATTCCGAGAAAGATTGCTTCAAAGAAAAAAGCAAATACTTCCATAAAAAGCGGCAATGCGATCACATTTCCGGCAAGTTCCATAAAATTCGGCCAGAGCAATGACAGCTGGAGTCCAATCGCAGTTCCTGTTACAACACCGACAGCTACGGTGATGACATACCCCCGCGCCCAACGTCTAGCCATTAAAAGATAATGTTCGTCATTTTTTTTGATCCCAACCCACTGGGCAATCATGATCATCAACGGAACGCCTACCCCAATGGTTGCGTAAATAGCGTGAAAAGAAAGTGTAAGGATAGTCAGCATTCGACTGCTGAATACGGGGTCTTCAAATAACAATTTTATTTCCTCCTTTTGAACGGGATAAATCTTTGAAACCGGTCATGAGTATATGATCAGGATGATCCAATACAATTTGAATTTCATTTTACTTTATAAAAATGTGCTCTTTGTCAATTCTCTTTGACAAATGTATATATAGAGAATGAAAAATATGTGAACATTGGCTCTTTTCGCTTAGTTTATGCCATATTATAGCATTTTAAGCAGCCTGTACCATCTGGAAAATCTGAAAAAATCAGCATTGCTCAACATATGTTTGTACAAATATTTAAAGAATATACATGATTTTCAAATCATATCGGATTATCTGCCGGGTTAAGAAAATATAGGGTTAAGTCCTGTGAAAAAAAATCCATGTTTTCCCTAGCTTAAAAAGCCTGAAAGCAGCCAATAAGATTCTGTTTATGTTTGGCTGCAAAATTTGCAGAACGTTTGAATCCGTAATCGAACGGATTGTTGCTGCCGCCTCTAAATGTATATTTTTTTGGCAAACAAAAATACGGCTGCAGTTCATCTTGACTATATAAAATCAAAAATGTTACATAGTCCGTTCTAAATCGCACGGTTTTTTAGCTCCAGTTCATCCAGGCTAAATAGAGTCAAAAAAATGACAGCTTCGAATTTTTTGTTGTATATTCATAAGCATGCTAGTTTGTGGGCAGGAAGCATTCGTGCTATGATTTTTTGTAAACAGCTGCCAAGGAGGGATGGATCGTATGGTGAAGAAAGTAATATTGAATGGTGTAGAGATACAAGTTGAGGAGTATGAAGAGGAAGTGGTTCATCAACCAAACGGTGAGCCATTACATAAAATTCGTTTTGCTTTTAAGGTGAGAAGCGATGAATATCATGATATTACGACGCTGCTGTATCAGCAAACGTTTGATGTGTCAGTTCCTGAAAGAGACCTGAACTTTAGGGGGACGATACAAAATTATTCCACTTCTGTGACGAATTTGTACAAAAAAAATCAGGTTGGTGATTTTCGATTAGAATTAATTGAGACGATTTAACAATGATTGTTTCAATGGCGTAATCCCATGGTGTTCGAAGAAACAGAGGGAGGCACTATGTCAATTCAAGTAGAGCATTTGTACAAGCAATTTCGAGTTCACGTTCGGCAAGCAGGGTGGACGGGGGCTGTACGCAGTTTGTTTAAGAGGGAAATTCGTACTGTGGAAGCGGTGCGAGACATTTCATTTACCATTCCTTCGGGAGAAATTGTCGCATTTTTAGGGCCGAACGGAGCGGGGAAAACAACGACAATTAAAATGCTGGCCGGTTTGCTTTATCCAAGCTCCGGGAGCATTCAAGTTGCCGGATATGTACCGTTTGAACAAAAAGCGGAATTTAAGAAGATCATGAGTTTAGTCATGGGACAGAAAAGCCAGCTCATATGGGATATTCCGCCAATGGAAACGTTTCTCGTCAATAAAGCGATATACGAAATAGAAGACCGTGCGTTTCGGCAAACGTTGGATGAGCTTGTCGAGCTGCTGGAGTTAGAAGAGCTCTTGACGAAACCAACGCGGAGTTTGTCTCTCGGACAGCGGATGAAATGCGAATTAGCAGCCGCGCTTTTGCATCGGCCGAAGGTTTTATTTTTGGATGAACCGACGATCGGCTTGGATGTCCATACGCAGGAAAAAGTCCGCCGCTTTATAGGACAATATAACCGCGAGCACCGAACGACAGTATTGTTGACATCGCATTACATGGGCGATGTGACAGCGCTGTGCGATCGGGTGCTCATTATTAATCATGGGAAGCTGTTGTATGACGGTGAATTGGACATGTTGACGGAAAAATTGACGCCGTATAAATTGCTAGAGGTTCAGCTTTCGTCCATTCCCGATATTTCATGGGATGCATACGGCGAATTAGTCGATGCAAAAGAGGGTAAAGTAACGCTTCGTGTGCCGAGGGAACGCATTCACGAGGTATCCTCCCGATTTTTGCAGCAGTTTGATGTTCGCGATTTAAATATAGAAGACCCGCCGATGGAAGAAGTGATAACGCTCGCGTTTCAGGAGGATGCACATGTTTCGTAAATACTCTGTTCTCCTTCGCATGAAATATGTGGAGATGTTTGCCTACCGGCTGGCGACGATCGTGTGGATGACAGGAGCCATGGTTCAGCCGCTGATCACGATGATGGTCTGGATGAATATTGATCCTGATCAGGAGAATGCGTTTATTTTTTACTTTGCGGCATTGATTTTTGTTGAACGCATGACAAGCGCTTGGGACGTTTGGGAATTGGAGCGGGAAATAAGGGAGGGAACCTTTTCTTATCAAATTGTCCGTCCGTTTCACCCGATACATTGGGCCATTGCTGAAAATATCGTGTATAAAGCGTTATTTTTAGTCATTTTAATTCCGGCATGGGGCCTATTGGCGGTCTTTATTCCGGCGCTGCGGCTGGATCAAATAAGTGCGGCGCAGTGGCTGTTATTCTTTTGTGCGCTTTTATTGGCAGCGGTCATTCGTTTTTTATTCAGCTACACATTTGGTCTGTTAGGTTTTTGGGTGACAAAAGTGACGGCTTTGTACGGCATGTTTGAAGCGGTGTCTCTCTTTTTGTCGGGCCGCATTGCACCGATGTCGCTCCTGCCGCCGTTTTTGAAAACGATCAGCTTTTATTTGCCTTTTCGATATATGGTCGGGTTTCCAATCGAAATTTTGACCGGAAGCGTCCAAGGGATGGATATTGTGTACGGATTTGGATGGGCTGCAGTTTGGTGCATGTTTTTTATGCTTGCAGTATTGTTGCTTTGGAAGGCTGGTCTAAGGAAAAACCAAGCTGTGGGGGGATAATGTGAAAAGACATTGGCGCATTTTTTGTGAATTTTTTCGGACTTGTTTAGTGGAGGAGCTCGAATATCGCAGCGAATTTTTAGGGAATTTCCTGTCGAGTTTGTTTGGCATTGGGATGGCTATTTTGACAATTCAAATATTTTTTTATCAAACAGATAACCTCGGCGGTTGGAAATATGCGGATGTTCTGCTGCTTCTTGGTATATTCAATACGCTGCAAGGATTGATTGATTTTGCCCTGCGGCCCAACATGTCCCGTCTGCTGCAGCATATTCGCATGGGGACGTTTGATTATGTATTGACAAAGCCGGTCGACAGCATGTTTTATGTCAGCTTCCGCCATTTAGTGTTTTGGCGCTTAATTGATGTGCTTCTTGGCATCGGCTTGATAATCTATGCGTTAATACAAAAACATTATATGCCGACAATAATGGATGCAGTGATGTTTTTCATTAGTATCGGATCTTCGCTTGTCCTGATTTACGCGCTGTGGATGATGCTGATGACCACCTCCTTTTGGGTTATTCGAATCGATGATCTATCGTTTGTTTTTAATTCATTTTTTGAAACAACACGGTTCCCAATCGGAATGTATAGAGGCTGGCTTCGCATCGTGCTCACATACATTTTGCCAGCTGCCTTTATTACAAGCACGCCGGCGTTGTCTTTGCTTGGAAAATGGAACGGGATGACAACAATCCTATCCGTTGTACTTGCCGGGCTGTTCTTATGGATATCGCGCCGGTTCTGGCGGTATGCGCTCCGATCGTACACAAGTGCAAGCAGTTAAATATTCCGTGCATTGAAAAATGGCAGCAGAGAATGTGAAAAATTTGCTAATAATTTCAAACGGTAGATTTTGGTTAAGGAATGACCGAATAGCTTATTAGATGGATAGATGAAAAAGCAGAGGGGTTACAGTTTTTCAGTTGCTTTTCCCCTGCTGTTTGGCACGATAAAAGACAATGATCAATGGATGATTTTTTCGAACAAGCAGTCCGCCAAAATCAGTCGATGTCGCTTGAAAGATATATATTTCTCCCCTCATTTTTCCCAGCCTGACCTCGCTTAGGTTTTCCAGTGAAACAGTTTCCTTGTATGGACAAATAGAGAAAAAAAGAAGAAAAGGATTTTTTCTGCTTCTGTCGAATATTTTATTTTAGAGGTGTGATTAAAAAGGAAGGTTCCCATTATGGAAAAAGAAATTATTTGTAAAAGAGAAATAATCAAAATTGATCATCAAAACAAGAAAGTGGTGATAGATGAAATTGCGATAGAGTATCCGTTAACAATTTTTGTGGACAATGAGGAATTCGCCACATTAGTATGCTCGCCGTCCCATGTAGAGGAGCTTGTTTTAGGTTTTTTAGCTTCAGAAGGGATAATCCGCATAAAAGCAGATGTGAAAGCGCTTCAAATTGATGAGGATAAGGGGTTTGCCTATGTTCATTTGCATCAGCCGATAGGGGATAAGAAAGAGTTTGTTTCCAAACGCTTTATCGGCTCCTGCTGCGGAAAAAGCCGACAGTTTTATTTTTATAATGATGTGAAAACAGCGAAAACGATTATGAGCAGCATGACGATTTCTGCCGCACAATGCTTTCAGTTAATGGAAATGTTAAATGAAGCTTCATCGGCTTTTAAGCGTACTGGAGGCATTCATCATGCGGCATTATGTTCAAAAGAGGGATTGATTAAGACATTTTCTGACATTGGACGACATAATGCTTTAGATAAATTATATGGCTTCTGTCTAAACGAAAGCATTTCTTTAAATGATAAAATAATCGCTTTCAGCGGGCGGATTTCCTCAGAGGTGGTGCTGAAGGTTTCGAAAATTGGATGCGGTATACTTCTATCAAAATCGGCTCCAACAAATTTGGCACTTCAATTGGCAGAAGATTTAAACATTACAACTGTTGGGTTTATACGGGAAAATAAAATGAACATTTATACACATAGCAACAGAATAACAAAATAACAGGGGGAACGTATCGTGGGAAATGTAACGATTACGGTCAACGGGGGAGAAATAACCGCAAGGGAAAATCAATATCTTCTGCAGGCTTTGCTCGAACATGAAATGGATGTACCGCACGTTTGTTATCATGAAAGCTTGGGCGCAATTCAAACATGTGATACTTGTATGGTGGAAGTAAACGGGGAGCTTGTACGAGCCTGCAGCTACAAAGTCCAAGAAGGACTCGTTGTTGAAACAGAGACTTCTAAAGTAAAAGAATCTCAAAAATTAGCGATGGATCAAATTTTAAAAAATCATGAATTATATTGCACAGTTTGCGATAAAAACAATGGAGATTGTACAATTCATAATACGGTTAAAGCTTTAGGCATTGAACATCAAAGCATTCCGTTCCAACCAAAACCGTATGAAGTGGATTATTCAGGATCATTTTATCGATATGACCCAAATCAATGCATATTATGCGGACGCTGTGTAGAGGTGTGCCAAGATGTTCAAGTAAATGAAACATTGACGATTGATTGGAGCAGAGAGCAGCCTCGTGTGATCTGGGACAACGATGTGCCGATTGATCAGTCCAGCTGCGTAAATTGCGGCCAATGTGTAACTGTATGTCCGTGCAATGCCTTAATGGAAAAATCAATGTTAGGGGAAGCCGGCTTTTTAACAAATGTAGAACCTGGTACATTACGATCGATGATTAATTTGACGAAGGAAGTGGAAACAGGATACGGTTCGCTAATGGCCATCTCAGATACAGAAGCTGAGCTGCGAAAGGAAAGGATCAAGAAAACGAAAACAGTTTGCACATACTGCGGAGTTGGCTGTTCATTTTATATATGGACAAAAGACAGAAAAGTTTTAAAAGTTGAACCAACACCGGAATCGCCGGCAAACGGAATTTCCACTTGTGTAAAAGGGAAGTTCGGCTGGGATTATGTCAATAGTGAAGAACGGCTGACAAAACCGCTGATCCGGGAAGGCGACCATTTTAAAGAAGTTGAATGGGATGAGGCGATTCGATATGTTGCAAAACGGTTTAAAGAAATAAAAGATGCACATGGCCCTGATGCTTTAGGATTTATAGCTTCTTCCAAAGCAACGAATGAAGAATCGTATTTACTGCAAAAATTTGCCCGTCAAGTGATAGGAACGAATAATGTTGATAATTGCTCAAGATATTGTCAATCTCCAGCAACGGTTGGACTATTTCGCACTGTCGGCTATGGCGGTGATTCAGGATCTTTTTCTGACATAGCTTCCTCTGATCTTGTCATCATTATTGGCGCCAATACAGGGGAATCGCATCCGGTTTTGGCATCAAAAATCAAACGAGCGCAAAAACTTTATGGACAAAAGCTGCTCGTGTTTGACTTAAGAAAGCATGAAATGGCGGAGCGGGCCGATATGTTTATCAGGCCAAAGCCAGGAACGGATCTTGTTTGGCTGTCAGCTGTAACGAAATACATCATTGACCAAAATTGGCATGATGAAGAGTTTATCAAAGAACGAGTGAACGGCTTTGAACAATATAAAAGGAGCTTAGAGCCGTTTACGTTGGAATATGCGGAAGAAGTGACGGGAATTTCCAAGGACACGCTGATCAAGGTTGCTGAAACGATTCATCAATCTAAAACAATGGTCATTTGCTGGGCGATGGGAGTCACTCAACAGCAGCGCGGAAGTGATACGAGTACTGCCATTTCCAATTTGTTATTAGTGACAGGCAATTACGGCAAACCGGGCACTGGAGCCTATCCGCTGCGCGGCCATAACAATGTTCAAGGGTGCAGCGACTTTGGAAGCATGCCGAACTTTTTCCCGGGATATGAAAAGGTAGCGGATGAAAAAGTCCGCAGCCGTTATGAAAAAGCTTGGGGCGTGACATTGCCTAAAAATCCGGGAAAAGACAATCATCAAATGGTTAAAGCGATTCATGAAGGCGCTCTGAAGGCATTATATGTGACTGGCGAAGATATGGGGATTGTCGATGCCAATATCAATCAAGTCGGCGCCGCTTTTGAAAAGCTGGAATTTTTCGTTGTGCAGGACTTATTTTTAACAAAAACGGCCCAATATGCAGATGTTGTGCTGCCGGCCAGCCCAAGCTTAGAAAAAGAAGGAACTTTTACCAATACAGAACGCCGGATTCAGCGATTGTATGAAGCATTGCCGCCTCTTGGAGATTCGAAGCCTGATTGGCAAATTTATTGTATGCTGGCGAAAGCGCTGGGCTTCAATTGGGATTATCAGCACCCTGGAGAAATTATGGAAGAAGCGGCGTCGCTCGCACCGCTTTTTGCCGGTGTTTCCTATGACCGTTTAGAAGGATTTTCAAGCTTGCAATGGCCTGTTGAGAAAGATGGAACCGACTCGCCGCTTCTTTATGAAGATAGATTCCCGTTTGCCGATGGAAAGGCACAGCTTTATCCGCTTCAAGTCGATTATTTATATGATGTAGATGAAGAGTATGATCTTCACGTGAACAACGGGCGCTTGCTAGAGCATTTCCATGAAGGGAACATGACGTATAAATCACAAGGAATCAGCCGGAAAACCCCGAACGCTTTTATAGAAATTTCGAAAGAATTGGCTGAAGAACGCCGTATTCAAGAAGGAGCCATTGTCAAGCTTATTTCCAAATACGGCTCTGTAAAAGGCCCTGTTCACATAACGGATCGCGTGCAAAAGCATGAAATCTTTATCCCATTGAATGATACGGGCGAAATGGCTATTAATCGTTTAACAGGCAATCATGCTGACCGCGATACGAACACACCGGCATATAAAGAAATTGCCGTAAAAATGGTCGTATTGAAGGAAAAAGGAGACTCCCCAATTCGTCCAAACAACCATCGAAACGGAAAAAGAAATCCGCAAATTGGGGTCAAAGTAGAGAAGAAATGGGAGCGCAGCGATTACACGTTTCCTGGAAGCAAGGTGAAAATACATGGCTAAACCAATTACAACCATCAAAAAAATCGAAGTGTCACAAGAAGAAAAAAGAAAGCAAAATTTATTAGAAATCGAGCAAGCGTTAGCAGACAATAAAGAGGCAGTTTTAGAAGGCATAGCATGTTTACGGAAGCTTCACGATGCAGGTGTTCTGGAAATCGCCAATGCCCTTTTAGCGCGGAAAGATCAAGTACTAGAAAACGTGGTTAAGGAAGTCAGCAGAAAACCGAACATTGATGTTTTAAAAAATATCGTCAATCTGTTGATGCTGCTGGGAACAATCGATCTCGAAAAGCTGCAGGTAATGACGACAAGAATGAATGCTGGAATACAAGAAGCTGCGGCAAGCGTCAATAAAGAAGAAACAACTTCTTTTTTCCAATTGCTATCGGCTTTAAAAGATCCTGACATCAACCGATCGATTACTATGCTTCTTCATTTTTTAAGAGGAATGGGGAAATCTTAAAGGATTGGCAATAAAAGTGAAGCTTGAAAATTGCGAGGGAATGCTTTTGTGCAAAAAACATCCTAATGAGTAAAGAAATTTGCAACCATTATGTCGAAAGGCAAAGCCCTTCTCATTCGAAAACGACTATTGCCTATCGTTCGTAAAGAAAAACTCAAGAAAAGTCAAAGCGGTCAATCATTCGGAGTTGACATAAAATTAAATATTTGTTATTAAAAAAATGATGATTAGCACTCGATTGATTAGAGTGCTAATTTTTATCTTAATTTTGCACATACGCTTTTTAGAAAGGAGAGGCGGTCATGGAAAAAAAAGAGTTTCAAGCCGAGTCGAAAAGGTTATTAGAAATGATGATCAACTCCATTTATACAAAAAAGGAAGTTTTTTTGAGGGAGTTAATTTCAAATGCAAGCGATGCGATCGATAAAATTTATTACAAAGCACTGACTGATGATTCGTTAACCTTTCAAAAGGATCAATACTACATAAAAGTTATTCCAAATAAAGAAAAGCGGACGCTCACAATCGTTGATACAGGCATAGGCATGACAAAAGAGGAATTGGAAGAAAATCTTGGTACGATTGCTAAGAGCGGGTCGCTCGCCTTTAAAAAAGAAAACGAATTAAAAGACGGCTATGACATTATTGGACAGTTCGGCGTTGGCTTTTATGCCGCCTTTATGGTAGCGGATGTTGTCACTGTCATCAGTAAAGCGCTGGGCAGCGATCAAGCATATAAATGGGAATCAAAAGGCGCTGATGGTTTTACAATCGAACCATATGAGAAGGAAGAGGTCGGAACGGAGATCATACTAAAAATCAAAGAGAATACTGAAGATGACAACTATGACGAATTTCTTGACGAATATCGGTTAAAACAAATCATTAAAAAATATTCCGACTTCATCCGCTATCCGATCAAAATGGATGTCAAAGTACAAAAACCGAAAAATGAGAACGAGAACGAATTTGAAGAGGTTGTTGAAGAACAAACAATCAACAGCATGGTTCCGATTTGGCGGAAAAATAAAAGTGAACTGACAGATGAAGATTATGAAAACTTTTATGCCGAAAAGCATTATGGCTTTGATAAACCGTTAAAACATATTCATATTAGCGTAGATGGGACGGTTCGCTATCAGGCGATTTTATATATTCCGGAAAAAACGCCATTTAATTACTATACAGCAGAATATGAAAAAGGGCTTGAACTGTATTCCAACGGCGTGTTAATTATGAACAAGTGCCCGGATTTACTGCCTGACTACTTCAGCTTCGTTAAAGGAATGGTTGATTCTGAGGACCTATCGTTAAATATTTCAAGAGAGATGCTCCAGCATGACAAGCAATTGAAAATCATTGCGAAAAACATTCAAAACAAAATTAAACGCGAACTAGAAAACCTATTAAAAAATGAAAGAGAAAAATATGAAAAGTTTTATGAAGCATTTGGCAGACAATTAAAGTATGGCGTTTACAGCGATTTCGGCGCAAATAAAGAAACATTGCAAGACTTGCTTATGTTCTACTCTTCAAAGGAGAAAAAACTTGTCACCTTACAAGAGTATGTATCAAGAATGCCTGAGGAGCAAAAATATATTTATTATGCAACGGGCGATTCGTATGAACGAATTGAAAAGCTGCCGCAAACCGAGCTGGTTGCAGATAAAGGCTATGAAATTTTGTATTTGACAGAGGATATCGATGAATTTGCGATCAAAATGTTAATGACATATAAAGAGAAAGAATTTAAATCAGTCTCCAGCGGCGACTTAGGAATTAGCGAAGAAGAAAACAAAAAAGAAACTGAAAAAGAACATAAAGAGCTGTTCGAACAAATGAAAAGCATTTTGGGTGATAAAGTAAAGGATGTGCGAGCATCAAAACGGTTAAAAACACATCCTGTTTGTTTATCAACAGATGGCGAAATCACTATTGAAATGGAAAAAGTGTTAAATGCTATGCCGAACAGCCAAAACATTAAAGCGGAGAAAGTGCTTGAAATTAATACAGATCACGAAGTCTTTCAAACGCTAAAAGCAGCGTATGAAAACGATCAAGAGAAGCTGAAGCTGTTCACAAACATTTTATATAATCAGGCTTTGCTAATTGAAGGCCTGCCAGTCCAAGATCCTGTTGAGTTTACAAATGACATTTGTAAAATTATGGTTTCTTAAAAATCCAGGGCACATCTAGCGATTTGTCAAAGCTTGAACAATTTGCAGAGTTCAGCGCCACAACCGGAAAAACTTAGCTGGCTGAAAGGTGCACGATTTATAGATAAAGAAGCACAAAGAACCGATTGACTGATGCAAAAGAGCAGCAAGGCAGCAGCGGATGAATTTCGCAGATATGAAAATGAATGCTTGTTTTAGCTTTTAACGTATGGACATGCGCAAAATAATTAAGAAAGGCAAACCTGTCTTTCCGGCAGAGGCGGAAGGCAGGTTTGTTAATAGTTTGAGCTCTTTTGCAGCTAAGAGTTTTTTTTCAAATTCCTTTAACTCCCACTAGGATCGTTTGAGAAAGTTCGTTATACTTTGGGGAGAGAGGAGTTTGGTTATGCTATTTTTTGTTATATTATTTTTTCTTGGACTTTTCATATTTTTTTTAATAAAAGGAAGTAAAAATACAAAGGATGTAGCTGTTAAGAAAATCACAGTTCGCTGCCCCGATAGGAAAGCTTCTGCAAAGAATATAAAAATACTCCATCTATCTGATTTACACCTAGAAAACTTATCGATCAGCCCAAAGGAATTAGATGAGCTGATTTCAGCAGAACCAATTGATCTTATTGCACTGACAGGTGATTTTCTCGACCGGAAGAGAAGCATCCCAAAACTTTCCGCATACTTGGAAGTATTGAGAAAAACAAATCCAACGTACGGCACGTATGCTGTGTTCGGCAATCACGATTATGTTTTAAAGGAAGAAGACTTTGAAACTTTGAAAAAAATGCTGCAGCATTACGGGATAAAGACATTACAAAATGAGCACGTGACCATTCAGCTTGAAGAAGAATGCTTGAATATTATTGGCATTGATGATTACACGACAAACCGCAGTTATGTTCAAAAAGCTTTTCACGGAGTAGAAGAAGGAATGCGATTAGTGCTGACCCATGATCCAAGCGTTATTCTTGAAATGGAAAACATTCCGTTTGATTACTTGCTGTCCGGTCATTTCCACGGCGGACAAATCAATTTGCCAAAGCCGTACCATCTTTTTTACAAAGGCAAGCTTCCAAGAATGAACATTATTAAAGGACTTCATTACCATAACGAGCGGCCGTTTTATATTAGCGAAGGCCTAGGACAAACAGGAGTGAACATCCGAATTGGCAGCCGCCCTGAAATTACGTTTCATCAATTTTCATAGTATTTTTAACATATCTCTAAAATTGTAATGTTAAGATTGTGAAATTTTCCCTACTATGTTGAAGATGATTCAATAGCTAAAGCAGGATGAACTCCTGCTTTTTTCTTTTTGCAAAAAAGAGTTTATTTTCTTGTATCTTTTATAAAGTCAGCTTTCCGTTTATTTGTTATTTATAAAAGGTTAATCACAGAATCTACTAAGATCCACATTTGCTAATAACTAAAGTTAAATTTACGCTTTTCCTCTAATAGAAATGCATGAATCGATGAAAAAATATAAAGCAATCACACCTTTTGCTCCCATTGTAAAATTGAATAAACAATACTTGCTGCTTTTCCATTGTTCAGCGTGTTGATCAATCGGAATTTTCAACGATCTTGAGTTCACAAAGAATTTTTTGTGAGCGCTTATTAGTTTTTTAACTTCATCCTTTCATTCGTTTCTCCGGTTTTTTTGTCGATGACTTTATTTCTGAACGCCTATAAACATGGTATACTCTTCCTATAAGGAGGCGGAGAAAAGATTTTTTTCACGATTGGGGTATTTAATGGAGAAAAAGCAAAAACTATTTCTAATCGCAAGCTTTAGCAGGAGCTTTAAAGGGAGAAAGTAAAGATTTCAAAAATATTTGCGGCTGCAACGTTCTTATTGCCGTTTCCCTTTGAATTGGCTGGTGATTAAATTTGTCGCCTTCTTTTTACATAGCCCGCAGTCATTGAAGCGATGACAGAAGAAATGATTTAGGAACGGAGGTTTTTTAATGCTGCCAAAAACGATCGAACAATTGGATCAAATTCGGGAAGAATGCCGTAAATTAGTGAATAGACGTTCATCTGTTTCTGCTATTGCTGCAGCTGTTCCAATTCCGGGTATTGATGTGACGGTGGATGCTGCACTTGTGAAAGATCTGCTAAATGAAATTAATCAAAAGTTTGGTTTATCAAAAGAGCAAGTTGATCAATTGGATGCGAAAACAAAAGAGCTCATTATCGTACTGGCAACTTCATTAGGAAATGAACTCATCGGAAGAACAATTGGCAAAAAATTGGTGCTGAGCTTGGTGAAAAAAGCTGCAACCCGGATGGCGGCAAAACAGACGAGCAAACTTATTCCTCTCATTGGAATAGGGGTTTCGGCCGGGATCAGCTTTGCAACGATGAAATATTTAGGAAATAAACATATTGATGATTGCTATAAATTAGTTAAACAATATATCGAACAGGAGGCGTCATCAGAAAATTTTGCTGCAAAATAGTGAGTCTGGTTAGCTGCAATATTTCTAACAATAACCCCCAAAAAGCACTGATGATGATTAATTCAACTAGATAAAACCTCAGAGTAAATAGGATTAAAGCAATGATAAAGCCCCCATTGCTTAAAGGGGGCTATTGTTGAAGAGAAGATTTTCGATCGTGCTCCAAACTTTTCGGCTTTCTGGCAAAACGATGCTGTACAAAGAGGCAATATAAAACTAAACCTACCAACACATAAAGCGAAGTGTAAAAATATAAAGATGTAAATCCAGTAAACACAACAACTGCTCCAGTTAAAAACGATCCGAGGCCGATGCCGATGTCGAAGATCGATAAAAAGGTGCTGAGAGAAGCCGCTCTTCTCTGTGGAGGGACAATTTGTATAGCCATTGTTTGGAAGCTTGGAAACAAGGTTCCCCATCCAAGACCGATAAATACTGCACTTAACAAATAGATGAAGGATGTATTTGCCATGCTCAATATAAATAATCCGAAGGCAAATGAAACGATACATGGGATAACAATGACATTTGCGCCGTATCGGTCAAACCACCTTCCGGTAAACGGCCGGGAAATGAGCAAAACGATTGCATACACGACGAAGAATAAATTCGAGCCGGCGCCAAGGTTCATTTTTTCCGCAAAAACGGAGACGAACGATAATACAGTCGAATAAGCAAAAGCTAAAAAGGCAGCAATCAACGCAATGCGGAATGCTGATACCTCTACAAGTTTTTCAAAGCTGAAATTCACTTTGAAAAGTTCTCTTTTATTTAGTTTTGGCTTCATTTCATGCAGGTTAACTATTCCCCCGGTCAAAAGCGCCCCAACGGAACAAATAAGGGCAATGACGAGCATGACAAAAGAACCCCAATGATCTAACGAGGTAAGCCCTAAAAATGGTCCAATCACCATGGCGACATTGGAAGATAAAATAAAATATCCCATTCCTTCTCCTTTTTTCGATTCCGGCACGATATCTGCCACAATCGCCCCTGTTGCGGTTGTCGCGATCCCGAAACCGATTCCATGAAGAAAACGAATGATCAATAATAAGACAATTGAACTGACAAATAAATAAGAAATAGAGGCGATCAGGAAAATGACCAAGGAAATAATCAACATTTTTTGTTTTCCAAGCTTCTCCATAAATTGGTCGACGAACGGGCGAGTCACGATCGCAGCAAATAAATAAACCATTGCTATTAAGCCAGCCTCAGCTTCACTGCTTTTTAAATCTTGAATGACAAAGATCGGCAAGGTGACCAGCAAATAATAATAGTTTATAAAAAGAAAAAAATTACAAATTGAAATACTAAAAAAATTTTTCGTCCATAATTTTGCTTCTTCCATATTTGTCCCTTCTTTGAAAAAAATCATTTTTTCAGACTTTTTAAACAACAAACTAATTGTACACCTTTTTTTAAAAAAATAAAAGAATCGTGCAAATGGTATGAAGAAAGCGGTGAAACGAAGGCTATCCATTGTTTTTCACCGCTTTCTATTAAAATATTTTTTATAAGTTCAAATTTTTACGTCAGGCTTCTCTATTCATATATTAATTGATTTGTTTAGTCGTTTTGTCATAGCTATAAAGGAAATCGGCCACTTCATAGTCCTGCGGAGTTCTTTGTTCAAAAATAGTGTTTCTGAGCAGTGTTGCAACAGGATCTTCAGTATGAAGAATTTCACCCCATGTCCGAGCGCTCGTTTGTACTTTTGCTGTACGCGGCAGCCGCTCTTTCTGAAAATCGGCGAATGCTTGCTCATAGCTGTCCGGATATTTTTTGAGCATATCTGCAAGATAAGAAGCATCTTCAAGCGCCTGGCAGCCTCCTTGAGCTAAATATTGCAGCATAGGATGAGCTGCATCGCCAAGCAATGTAACCTTCCCTTTTGTCCAATTGTTAATTGGCAGCCTGTCATACATCGGCCAGCGAATTTGCCGTTGTATAAATGTTAAGGCATTTTTCACATCCGGATGGCATCCTTTAAATCGTCTGTCCATTTCTTCAGGTGTGCCCCAATCATCGGAATTTGCCTTATAATTGTAAGATTTAAACACGACCACTTGATTATAAAGCTCTCCGCGTCTTACTGGATATTGTACTAAATGCAAATAAGGGCCGATCCACATGACGACATCGTCTAAGTTTGCGTTTGAAATTTCGGAAATCGGTATGGTTCCTCTGTAAGCAACATATTCAGAGCAAATGGGTTCGTCATCAACGAAATATTTTCTAAGCTTTGACCAAAGTCCGTCTGCTCCGATGACGGCATCAGCCGTGAACATTTCTCCGCTTTGGCTGTAAACAGAAACAACGTCATGTTCTTGCTTGACAGTCTCAATTGTTTGGTTGTTTTTGAAGCGGACCATACCTGTTTTCTTGCAAGCTTCAAGCAAAATTCGGTGGAGATCCGAACGGTGCAAAACGAGATACGGATGTTTGTATCGGGCTTTGAATGCTTCGCCAAGGTCCATTGCTGACAACTCTTTTGCCGTATAAACATCTTTTAGCACAAGACGTTTTGGAAATACAGCAACTTTTGAAATTTCCTCCATGACTCCAAATCGTTTCAGCACAGCGGTTGCATTTGGAGCCAATTGAATGCCTGCTCCGACCTCACCAAACTGAGGAGCTCTTTCCAAAACTAATGAAGTTTTTCCGGCTTCCGCTGCCGCTAGAGCAGCCGAAAGACCGCCTATCCCCCCGCCGACAATGATTAAATCTGTTTGACTGCTTTTCATATATTGATCCCCCTTATTAGAATGAAAAATGAAATGAATCGACAATTGCTTCAAGTTCACTTTTTACAAAATTCAATTTATAAGGCTGGTGTAAACTATCTTTTACTTCTTGATAACCGTTTTGACTGCTCAAACGTTTCAATCCGAATTTTTCAAGTATTGGCAAATCATTTGTTTGAGAATAAATAGCTTTCTTCTTCTGCAACGTGTTCATGCCACGACCAGTTCGGGACAACGAAAAAATCTCCTTTTTCCCAGTTAAATCGAGTGCCGTTAATGATCGTATAACGGAGCATGATAAATCGATGTGTGTATATGTCTATGGGCGTTCGAATGGAACCCTTTCGGAAGCTTTTGCATCCATGCAGCAATAATCGGGAAAATTGTATGGCCTAAAAGCATTCCTTAGGCAATACATTTTGCTTAAATTTTTAACGGCACCTACTCTTGATCTGTGTTATTAGAAAACGTGACTAATGAAAAATTGGAAGCGCATTCAATATTTTGAAAAATGGTAGTGTTAGCCTTTCACTTTTGGATCATAAAATCCACTATTAGATAACATTGTTATTTAATAATAAAAATAAATAAATATTTTAAAATTGTCAACTTTAATAAAATAAAAATTTTTCAGTTATTTTATTGTGTTTGATTTTTTCAAAGTTCCTTGCTACATTCATGTTTATAAAAGAATTTGGATATTGGGTTAAAAAATGGATTAAAAGGGGAAGAGAAATGCAGCAGCAAAAAAACATACAAATCATTCAATCGTTGCAAACTGGCGTGCAAATTTTAGAGATTATTGCAAACAATGATCATCCGTTAAAATTTACGGAAATTCAGGAGTTGTCCGGCATTACAAAAAGCAACCTCTATAAATATTTGAACACATTGACGCAGCTTGGATTGTTGTATCGGGATAAAAGACATGGAACATATTCATTGGGAGGAAAATTTATTCAATACTGTTCGGCTGCAATTGGCAGCAAAGATGTGATCGGCAGGGTGACGCCGTACTTAAGAGATATCAGCCGCTACACAGCCCAAACATCGCTGCTTACAGTTTGGACGCATGAAGGGCCGGTTATCGCAAATATTTGGAATGCCAACTACGGTCTAAATATCGGAGCGCAAATTGGAACACGGCTGCCTTTAATGTCTGCCACAGGGAAAATTTTCGCTGTTTTCAACAAAACGCCTGAAATTGAGATCAAGGAATGGAAGTTAAAAGAGTTAAGCAAATTGACGGAAGAACAACGGAAGGAATTTGAAAAGGAGCAAGTTGAAATTGAAAAAACGTACTTTGCTTACGCAGCAGAGCCTTTAGTGGAGCACGTTTCGTCATTTAGTGTGCCGATTTTAGATTTTAATCATGATCTTGTAGCCTCCATAACAGTGGTAGGCTTCACGAAGCTGATCCCGCATAAGCCGACGGATGAAGTGAGCCAATACGTCATAAAATGCGCTCGTGAATTATCTGAATCCTTTGGATTTAAAAGCGAGAAGTAGCTTTTCAAACAGAAAAGCTCTTTATTATGGGATAGGTCGAATAGATTATAAAATAAATGAAATAAATTCACTATTTAAATAATAAATTTCATTAACATGTGTTCATTTTGATTCTAGTATTCAAAATGGAACATATTCTTGGATTTAATATTTCCTAGAATGAAGGAATCGATTTCCATGCCATTGGAAATCTTTCAATGAAACAGGAGCTAGGAAAATAAGTTTTCGAAATCAGCGGATGTTTGTGAGCGGAAAAGAGAGGAAAAACATATAAGTTTAAAAAAAACGGCAGAAGAGGCGTTATCCGATTACGGAAGTTGACCTAACATAGAGAAAAACCGTGGAATTGTTACAATTTATCTTCATTAAGTGGAAAGTACGTGAATAGTTTAAAAAAGTTAATAAAAAATACATTGTCCGGCAGTAAAGCATTGCGTCCTCCTTTTATTGGTTCATATTTCACGAGGTCGATCAATTGGTAATTCAGGTTATATATACAATGACCCAAAATATTTTTGCTAGAAGCATTGAGAAAAATTCAACAGTTATGAAACTATGATGCTGCTGTTATGCCAGTTAACCCTACGCTGTAGGCGGAAAGTTCGGTGTAACCATTCAATGGAGAAGAAAAAACAGAAGTATCAGAATTTTAGCGAAGATTATAATCAAAACAAATGAGGCTTGCATGAAAGTTTAATAGAACGAAACTTTCTGTAAGCCTTTTTTTAGCGTGATGACAAATATTGAGCAGATGAATTGAAATGAGGAAAGAATGCACAGGCACTGCTGAGTGAGGTATCCGCCCGGTTTTTAGAAAATAAATTCTGACTATTGACAATATTAATTTTCTTTTTTAATATCGAATTAAGTAATTAAGTTCCCTATATCAGGAACAAATAAAAAATTTTATTTTTTTAGGATTGATGGAAACGCATACATGATCATTAGTTTTGGATCAATTTTATTTTTCGGGAGGGTTTCCTATGAGCAAAAAAGAAGTCTTCACGGACACAGAATTAAAAGAATATTACGATGGGATGAAAAATAGTTATTTAGGTCCGCTATGGTATGATTTAGGACACATGGTGACAAAAGAGCCTGTTCATGATGTGGAGCCATATTTATGGAAGTGGAAAACGATCCGCGATTATGTTATGAAGGCGGGAGAAATTTTAGAACCTGGAAAAGATGCTGAGCGGCGCGTTGTTTATTTGCAAAATCCTAATCTATTAAAACATGGATTAGTCGGATATGGAACACATACGTTGTACGCCGGAATCCAGCTATTGCTGCCGGGAGAATTTGCTCCTTCGCACCACCATTCTCAAGGAGCGATCCGTTTTATTATTGAAGGTTCTGGAGCTTATACAGCTGTGAATGGGGAAAAAGTGTACATGGAACGGGGAGATATGATTCTTACTCCTGCATGGACATGGCATGAACATAAACATGAAGGAACTGAACCGATGATTTGGCTGGACGGTTTGGATGTAGGACTTGTGAAAAATTTGGCTGCTTCTTTCTTCGAGCCTTATGAAAATGGATTTTATCCTGAACAGCCGCCTGAAAATTATTCAACTGAAAAATTTGCAAAAGGTGCGTTTGTCCCGAAAGGCAAAAAAGAAAAGCCTGGGTATCCGTCTCCTATTATTGGCTACAAATGGGAGCGCGCTAAATATGTTTTAGAGCAAATGAGTAAATCGCCAAAGGAAAACGAAGATCCGTATGATGGCTATGCGATTGAATACATCAATCCGACAACAGGAGGATCGGCAGATGAAAGAATCGGTTCGATGATGCAAAGATTGCTGCCGAACCAGCATACGAAAGCGCATCGCCATGTGCACAGCGCCATTTACCATGTTCTTGAAGGAAAAGGATATACAGTCATTAACGGACAAAAATTTGAATGGGAAAGAGGAGACTTCTTCATTCTGCCGCCGTGGAGCTGGCATGAGCATGTCAATGAAGGATCGGAGGACGCCTATTTGTTCTCATTCAATGATAAGCCGGTTATGGACATTCTTGGATTAGAATATGAAGAGGCCCATCCGGAAGGACATCAAAAAATTGAAAAAGTATTTACTCCAGGCCCGTAAATAGATTAAAAATTGTGCAGAAGCGATTTAAGTGAGGAGTGTGCCTATGAAAATTGCCATTTTTAATGATAATCGATTAGGAATCGTAGCAGGCCAAAAAGTTTCAGATGTAACAACTACCGCTGACTGGGATCAAACAAAGCCGCATGAATCATTAGTAAGGCTGATGGAAAATTTTGATTCATTAAAAGATACACTGGAAAAGGCAGCTCAAGAAGGAAAACAGTACGATCTTGAAGAAGTAGTTTTTAGAGCGCCTGTCCCTTCACCAAGCAAAATATGGGCTGCTCCTGTTAACTATAAAAAGCACCAAGAGGAGATGAACAAACAATTTAACAACGCTCCGAGAACGATTGAAGAACTTGCGCTGTTCTTAAAAGCTCCGTCATCTGTTTCAGGTCCGTCCGATCCGATTTTGCTTCCATTTAAAGACAGAAGAACAGATCATGAAGCAGAACTCGGATATGTCATCGGCAAAAAAGCGAAAAATGTTAAATATGAAGATGCAAAAGATTATATTTTCGGCTATTTCGCCTTATTGGACATTTCCATCCGGGGAAATGAAGAGAGAACATGGAGAAAATCTTTTGATACATTCACACCGATCGGCCCATGGATCGTGACGGCTGATGAGATTGAAAATCCAAATGATCTTTCATTGAAGCTCTGGGTCAATGAAGAATTGCGCCAGGACGGAAGCACGAAGCATTTAATTTATGATTGCTACAAATGTTTGGAAGTCGCCTCGACTTATTCGACATTAAACCCTGGGGATATTATCGCAACCGGAACTCCTGAAGGTGTCGGACCGATCCGTGATGGAGATGTCGTCCGCATTCAAGTTGGAAGTGTGGGGGAATTTTCCGTAAACGTGAAATTTGCAGATGAGAATTAGAAGGTGGAAACATGAAAAAAATTTATACGTTTAGAGTAGTGTGGGGAGATACAGACGCTGCTGGCATCGTGTTTTACCCGAATTTTTACCGATGGATGGATCAAGCCTCGCATGAATTGCTGCGCTCCGCAGGCTTTCCTGTGGCGAAGCTGCAATCGGATGAAAAGATCATTACACCGCTTTTGGAAGCATTTTGCCAGTTTAAATCACCTCTTCTTTATGATGATGAGGTAGCTGTCCATTCTGAAGTAGTAGAAGTTAACAACAAAGTTTTCAAAATCAAGCATACGTTTAAAAAAGGGGATCAAGTTGTAGCAGAAGGCCATGAAGTGAGAGCATGGACATCTGTCGCAGAAGATCGGCCAAAAGCAGTGCCTGTTCCTGAACATGTCAAAAACATCCTTTTGTCTTAATTTTAAGCTGAAGGCAAAGGTTGTTTTTGACAAACTCAATCGGAAAACCGCCATGTATGTAAGAAGGCGGTTTTCCGTCTACTTTTGATGGGAGGGATTTGAATGGCAGCAAACCGGATGACTGAAAATGTGCTGATTCATGAATTGATTGAGGAATCGGCAAAAAAATTTAAAGACCGTGTTGCTTTTGCAGAAGGGGACAATTTCTATACTTTTGAAGATTTGAATCAATTGTCATTAAGATTGGCGAGGCATTTTATACAGCTAGGTTTGAAGAAAGGCGATGCCATCTCTGCACAGTTGCCCAATTGCTGGGAGTTTGTTGTCGTACATCTTGCTGCATCGAGAATTGGGTTAGTGTTTAATCCGCTCAGTCCAAACTACCGGAAAAAAGAGCTGCAATATATGCTTTCACATTGTGAAGCGAAAGCGTTTGTAACAATTGACAATTGGAAGGGATTCAATCATGAACAACTTGCTCATGAATTGAAGGCTCAGCTTCCTCATTTACAGCATGTTTTGGTGGCAGGGGAAAAGAAGAATGACCGCAGCATAAGTATCACAGCTTTGCTTGAATCAGAACCTGATTCCGTTTCTGATCAAGACATACATGAAAACTTACCGGCTTTTGATGATCCGTGCATCATATTATTTACATCAGGTACAGAGTCCAATCCTAAAGGAGTTCTTCACACATTCCGTACATTTGTTCCGTGCCATCTGCTAAATGGCAAGGAGTATCAAATAACGGACAATGATACCATTTTATGTTTAACTCCATTATGCCACATGTTTTCACTGCCGATGATTATCATTAGCCTTCGATATGGAGCGAAGCATTTACTTTATCGAGAATATAAATCAAATGAAATTATCGACTTATTGAAAAAAGAACAAGTATCTTTTTTGACTGCTGCACCCGCACATTTAATTGACTTATTAAGACAGTGCGAACAGCAAAATGTAAGCGGTTTAAATCCTCGGCTTATTTTAACTGGGGGAACAAAAATACCGGCGAAAATGGTTCAAGATCTTAGGGCTACATTAAACTGCGATGTTGCTGCTCAGTGGGGCATGAGCGAAATTTGTGCAGGAACCTTTACTCGTCCGGGCGATGAAGCTTCGTTAACATGGGAAACAGTTGGCAGACCGGCTCCGGTCGGGGAAGTCATCATTGTAGATGAACGGCACAAACCGCTTCCGACGGGCGAAATAGGAGAAATCGCTTTTAAAGGAGAAAGCTTATTTATTGAATATTATAAAAATCCGCAAGTAACCGCCCAGTCGTTTACGGAAGACGGCTATTTTTTAACAGGGGATCAAGGCTGGCTTGATGAAAAAGGATACCTCCATTTCGTCGGACGGACGAAAGATACGATTAACCGCGGCGGATTAAAATATCATGCTTCAGAAATTGAAGAAGCATTGCAAATGCATCCGAAAATCAAACAAGTGGCAATCGTCAGTGTTCCGGATCCTCGTCTAGGCGAACGGGGCTGCGCCTTCGTCTCTTTGCGAGAAAATGAAACGATTGATCTGGAGGAAATTAAAGAATATTTGCAGGAAAAAGGATTTGCAAAGTATAAGTTTCCAGAATATTTAGTGATTAAAGATGAACTGCCGACCACTCCGTCCGGAAAAATTTCAAAAGGGCTTGTCAGAGCAGAAGCAGCATCCTTATCTGAAAATTAAGCATGTATCAAGGCAGACAACGAACAAAGGTTGTCTGCCTGTTTTAAACGACATGCTTTGGTCAAACGTGACCAGAACTCACAAAAGATCAATAAAAAAGTCTGAGAAACCTTTTTTAAAAAGCTGCCCCAATGTTTGCACCAGCAGATCTTATTTTCTGAACAAAAACGCATAAGGGCTACTTTTAATAGGTGCTAGTTCATGTTTTGTGTGCTAGTTCTCTTTTTCATTTTAAAAGTTTAAACCCCATTCTTTTTTTGCCACGGATTTTATTTCGTTAATAGCATTTTGCTTTTTTTGAAGAATATGTTTATATTTTTCATCATCTGTTTCGAGATGGTTATTTACTTCAATTTGATAAGTTGCGTTATTTTCATCATCTATTACAATAAGACCATATGATAATTCTTTACTATAAAAAAGAGGAACCCAAACAATTAAATCCACTTTTTCTTTGCTATTACTTACTGATAAATTGGTATATGTCTGGAAAAGGGGAGCTTCATATACTGTAAGAACCATATCTGATTCGTTTTTCGAATAATCACCTAATGGGTTTTTTTCGAATCCTTTCGCATATGTTTTCACCAATTGGCCATTGGCATAAGTGTGGATGCCAAAATATAAAGCAAATATGCCAACAATTCCAATCATTATTTTTAAAAAAACTTTTTTATAATTCAATGATAACATCTCCCATCTTTTTTAATTCCTCATCATGTGTAACCAATATAATGGTCTTTCCTAATCTATTAAGTTCTTTTACATGTTCCATCACTAGATTGGCGTTATATTTATCCAAGCTTCCTGTCGGTTCATCTGCCAATATAATACTGCATTTTTTCATAAACAGACGCGCAATGGCTACTCTTTGCTGTTCTCCACCGGACAAAGTATATATTTTTCTTTTTTCGTAACCATTCAATCCAACTTTCTCTAATACTGCTGAGACAGTGGTATTGTTTCTATATTTCTTGTCGATCATCAGAATGTTTTCTTCAACAGTCTTATTTTCTACTAATGCAAAGTTTTGAAAAAGAAATCCGAGCTTCTCTCTATATGCCTTAAGAATATCATCGTTTTTCGAAAGATCTAAGCCGTCGATAAATACTTTCCCTGCATCTACCTTTTCAATCCCTCCTATTATATTTAAAAGTGTCGTTTTTCCGCTGCCGCTCTTTCCACTGAATACGACAAATTCACCTTGCTTGATAGAACAAGAGATAGTGTAGAAAGGAGACTTCATATGATTCGAAACGATATTTACACACATTATAAAGGAAACGATTATCAGTTCAAATTCATTGCTTTACCTTTAAACGAAGTTGAAGACCAGAGTTGTTTAGTACCTAAAGGAACAGCTCGTTATTATGAAAACGATAGGGACATACCGCTATATTTTCATAATGGTGTTTGGCTTATCGACTCTGATTTACCGCATGTCATTTACCAATCCGAAGCTAATTATGGAACAGATAAAGTTTGGGCGAGGGAAGTGGATGACTTCTTTGGTTACAAAGAAAAAGACGGACGGTATATTAAACGGTTTGCATTGAAACATTTTTCGGTAGAAGGAGAGGAAAACATATGACAGAAGATAATAAAGAATGATGTAAAGCTTGTGATGGAACAGGAATATTAGGATTTCAATTAGAAACTTGCTGGTTCTGTTGCGGGACAGGATTAATTAGCAAAAGAAATGAAGTTAAAAAACCAAACCGAAAAATTCATTAATTATTAATATTAATATTTTCTTGAAAAGAGCAAGAGAGACTTGTTTAATTCAAGTCTCTCTTTTATTGCTAATAATCATCCGAATAAGGACCTTTCATCAAAGGGATATGTTTTATGAATTTTTTCAATTCGATTCCAAAGTAATTTTCTATATCTCGTTTTAGATTTTGCTCTAATTGAATAAATTCCCTTACGATATAGTCTAAATCAAAAACATTGTACAAATCTTGCTCTGCCCAAATAGATTTCACTCTTGCTTTATTTGAAAATGGAATTAAAGACAGAATAGCACCATCTTCATAATCGTCATATTCAATCGTATAATAATGGAATTCTGGAATATGTTCATCTGTGACTCTGTTTTTCCATTCGTATAATGCTTTATAGAATTCTAAAATAGCAAGTTCTGTTTCAAAGTATAACTCATTATTGATTTTTATTGTAAGTGTAGCTTCTACCGCTAATATGGTAGGAACATCACGTTTATCTTTATTTGAAATAATTCCATTATCAACTACAAAATTGTATTCAAAAGTTATTTTACTGGAAATGCTGTCCATATCTTACCATCATATCCTATCACTATTCTTATTTTTGTTTCACCTTTTTACAATGTCTTCCTTTACCACATCCGTGATATGACTAATCGTTGTTGGGGAGTAGGCATTTCCTAGAATTCGTTCAATAAACTTGCTAATTTCACGCGTACTCATGCCACTTTGATACATGTTAATGATCGCTTCCTCGAGCCAGCACTGATAAATTGGTATATGTCTGGAAAAGGGGGGCTTCATATACTGTAAGAACCATATCTGATTCGTTTTTCGCATAATCACCTAATGGGTTTTGTTCGAATCCTTTCGCATATGTTTTCACCAATTGGCCATTGGCATAAGTGTGGATG
>ERZ1673771.23-NODE-23-length-59753-cov-29.161396_pt1 | contig 59753 bp, 61 predicted proteins | sample MGYA00580141_ERZ1673771 | MGnify/ENA primary metagenome ERZ1673771 (study PRJEB41219, sample SAMN04549647) | soil metagenome | isolation source: soil | place: USA: Nevada, Stillwater NWR | collected 2009-08-06 ...
TAAAATCTATATTAACCAAATTATTTAATAAAAAATACTTGACTAGAGGTAAGAAAGGGGGTGTCTAATAAGTCGTTTTTACGGATTATTGACGCCCCCATTAATGTGTTAGAAACGTTGATATATCGGTGTTTATGATTTTTTGTTTTCAATGGGGATTTGACTTTCTGGACAGCCCCACTCTCCCTATGACAATCTATTATGATTGTTTTGCAAAAGCTTCGCATAATATCGGCCATGAAAATTTTCCACCTCGATGCCTGCTTCAAAAAAGTCTGACAATCGTTCACTTGAAAGCAGCTCTTCTGTTCTTCCCTCAGCAAAAACCTTTCCTTCCTTTAATAACAGGGAATTGGTGAAGCAAGGCAAAATTTCTTCAACATGATGCGTCACGTACAGGATCGTTGGCGCATTGGGCCTTTTGGCAATTGTTTCAATCAGCCCTAAAAGCTCTTCTCTCGCCAATAGATCAAGACCATTGCACGGCTCATCTAAAATAAGGAGCTTCGGCTGAGGCATAAGCGCCCGCAAAATCAGCACTTTTTGCTTTTCCCCTTGAGAAAGGCTGTCATATGTACGCCCGCTTAGTTTTTCCACCCCGAATAGCGTCATCAAAGACCGCATCTCTTCTAAATCGTGTTCATCCGGTGTTTCATATAAGCCGATTGACGCGAATTTTCCGCTCAAAATAATTTCTTCAACAAGATCATGTCCGTAAATTTTTTCTTGGAGCGATGAGCTGACAAGACCGATTTTTTTCCGAACCTCGCGAAAATCTGCCTTGCCAAAAGTAAATCCAATGACGGAAACCGTTCCTTTTGAAGGAAACAAATAGCCGTTTAACAAATTGAGCAATGCTGTTTTCCCCGCTCCATTTCTTCCTAAAATACACCAATGCTCGCCTTCATCAACATTCCAATTTATATTCTCCAAAATATATTTTTTGTTGCGAATGAGCGAAACATTTTCAAGTGCAATCACCATACGCTTGCTCCTCTCCATACGTTACATTATAATTATTATTCCAAAAATTTCTGTTGAAGGAAAGAGAGGATCATTGAAAAATCTGATTTTTCCATCAAAATTGTTTCCTTCTTTCTTCAGATTGGTTTAGTTCCATTAGGTATTTATGCGAGTGAAACATTTGTAAGATAAAACCGTAGAAATAATCAAAATGTTTTGTAAAGCGTAAGGGGGAAGCATTGTGTCAACAGATACGATCGTTTTTTTAATCACTATGGGGTTCACACTTATCATACACGGGGGCCTGACGTATTTAGTCGTAAAGAAGCAGGATTACAGCTTAATATCGGGCTTCTACAACAGACCGGAAGAAGAACAGCAGCGATTAATTGAAAACGGTTATCCGCAGGCAATTGGTAGATTGCTGCTTTATACGTTCATCATTTTGTTCATTTCGGTCATTTTAGCACTTTTTCAAATCCCATATGGATTTGAAATAGGCATGCTGCTGTTTCTCATCGTACTGCTCGGCGGTTCGATCTATGTACAAAAATATGAACTAAAGCATAAACGGAAAAAATATTATTGGATTACCGGAATTATTGCGGCTATTGTGATCACATTCGTTATCGTTTTAGGCTATTTGGGACTTGAGGAGCATGATGTGATCATAAATGACCGTCAGTTGAAGGTAACGGGTTTATATGGGGTGGAATGGCCGATTGATGAGATTGACCGTGTGAAGCTGTTGGATGAACTTCCCGAGGTCGTTGCCAAAAGTAATGGCTTTGCGGCTTTTGATCGTTTGAAAGGATCTTTTCGGCTAAAAGAGCCATACGGTGGAGGAGGAAAATTGTTTGTTTACAAAGGGCGTGCACCGTATGTATATATCGAAAAAGATGATGATTATATCATTTTGAATCAAAAAGACAGGGACGAAACGCAAAAGCTGTATGACCAATTACTGGAAAAGATAAGCGAATGATAATAGTGCACATGGAACCCTGATCTATAAATATATAACTGGAAACTTTACAGCAATTCTCTTTTTCATGCCCGATATCCGAATATTCATTAACAGTGCATTGGAACATGTATTTAGAGGCTCCCCATTCAGGAAGCCTCTTAAATTTTCAATCATTGCTCAATCCTATCGGAAAACCTATTAATCTACTACTTTTAAAACAATTTGACCATCCTCTACTACCGCGATTTTTCGTTTCACTTCCAATCTTCCGTCATCACCGATTGATGGAATCTCGTATACGCGTTTGTCTTTTGGCAGATTATCCAGTCCATCTTGCATATGTTTGCGAATAGCTTCCGCATCGTCAACAGTTTTTGCCGCTTTCATCGCTTCAACGAAAATATACGTAGCGATATAGTTGAGCCCTGATTCAGAGCTAGGTTCATCTTTAAACTTTGCTCGATAGTTTTCGGCAAATGCCGGCGCTCCCGGATCATTAGATTTTACGAGCGGCAGCACTCCAACAGAACCTTCTAATACGTCATAGGAACCTGTTATTTTTTCCATAAAATCCAGTTTTGCCTGATCCATGATAATGAATCCGCCTTTAAATCCTAGCTCTCTAGCTTGCTTTGCCACTTTTGCGGTAGGTTCTGAAGCTCCGCCTATAAATAGAACATCCGGTTTTTCTTTAAGAGCATTTGTGACAATGGTGAAAAAGTCGGTTTCCTTTGAAAAATCAATGGATGAATGATATACAACCTTTCCGCCCTTCTTTTCCCATTGTGGAAGCAAAGTTTTTGCCCAGTCTTTCCCATATTGTGTAGACGGCGGAAGAGCGGCTAATTTTTTGCCAAACCGTTTCATAGCATAATCTGTAAAAGGTTCCACGTAGCCGTCATAACGCGGCGGTATGCCGATCGTAAGGGAGTTCCCGGCATCAGTTACATCCGGTTCACTCGTATAGGCACCAATCAAAAACTTTTCAGTCTCATTAAATACTTGAAGCGCCATCACTCCACCGCTGTGCGGCGTAAAAATAATAGGTGTTTTATATTCTTGAAGAAGCCGTTTGGCATTAGAGGCTGTTTCATTCGGCAAATATTTGTCGTCAAGAGGGACGATGTTTAATTTATAGGTTTTTCCATTTATTTCAAATCCTCCGTTGTTATTAATTTCTTCTGCGGCCATTTTTATGCCGTTCAGTGTCCGTTCTCCATATAAAGCAGCCGGTCCGCTTAAAGGACCGCTAAAGCCGATATTTACCGTTCCTTCTTCGCTTTTGCTTGATGATTCCTTCTGGCCGCCAGTAGATTGGCTTGTTTGAGAGCCCGCACAAGCTGCTAAACTAACCATCATTATGAGCAGAAGCCCCGCAGCAAAAAGACGTTTCATTTTTTTCATATTTTTTTCCCTCCGGTTTTATTTTCTTAATTTTCAATAAATTAAAAAATGATTTATGCACCGAGATATGCCTTCCTTACGTTGTCATCAGCAAACAATTCCTCTGATGAACCTTCGACGACAATGGAGCCATTTTCAAGTACATAGCCTTTATGTGCAATATGAAGCGCTGCATTAGCATTTTGCTCAGCAAGTAAAATCGTCGTTTCGGTCTTGTTAATCTGTTTGATCACTTCAAACATTTGGGCAACGATGATCGGTGCGAGCCCGATTGACGGTTCATCAAGGAGCATAAGCTTCGGTTTTGACATTAACGCTCTCCCAATCGCTAACATTTGCTGCTGTCCGCCGCTTAAAGAACCTGCCAAATCGTTTCGTTTTTCTTTTAAAATCGGAAACAACTCATAAACTTCGTGTAATGTGTTTTCAATCTCTTTTTTTTGTTTGCGGTGAATAAACGCGCCCATCATAAGATTTTCGTATACGGTCATTCTTGGAAATAATTTGCGGCCTTCCGCACATTGAACAATGCCTGTTTTGACAATCTGAGCCGGGGAGCTTTGATCAATTCTCTTTCCTTCAAACATAATTTCTCCTTCTGTACACTTGTGTAAGCCCCCGATCGTTTTGAAAACTGTGCTTTTGCCGGCACCATTAGACCCCAATAAAACTACAATCTCACCTTTGCCCACTTCGATGTCGACATTTCTAACAGCCTTATATGCTCCGTACTGAACGGAAACACCCTTTAGTTTAAGCAATGGCACTCCCTCCAAGATAAGCCTTAATGACTGTTTCATTATTTTGTATTTCTTCAGGTGTTCCTTCTGCAATTTTTTTCCCATGATTCAGAACCATTATTTTATGAGCCAAATTCATCACCATTTTCATTTTGTGTTCGATCAAACAAACGGTAATGTTATGTTGAACGATTTTTTCGATTAAGTTTGCCAGCCCCTCCGTTTCTTCCGGATTGATGCCGGCAGCAGGCTCATCTAGAAAAATGATTTCCGGCTCTGTTGCAAGTGCAAGTGCGATCGCCACTCTTTTTTTCTCTTCCTGCGAAATGTTGGCGACGATCTTATTTTCCATATTGGTTAATCCGACAAACTTTAAAACTTCGAACGCTTTTTCCTTCGATTGTTCCTCCTCCCTCTTTAACCGCTTTGTAAGAAATAACGCATCAATCAGATTGGATTTTGTTCGCAAACGAAACCCGATCAAAACGTTATCCAATACATTTGCCTGTTCAAAAAGATGGGTTGTTTGAAACGTACGGGCAATTCCAAGCTTGGCAATTTTGTTGGGAGGAAGACGAGTAATGTCCTGCCCTTTAAACATCACTTGTCCTGAGCTCGGCGGATAAAAACCGCTGATCAAGTTGAAGAAAGTCGATTTGCCTGCGCCGTTGGGACCAATGATCGCATTGATTTTTCCTTTTTCAACCGAAAAATTCACATGATCTACAGCTACAAGACCACCAAATTGTTTCGTTAGCTGGCGGGTTTCCAAAAACAATGTTATCCCTCCTCCGCTCTTTGTGTGGCTGACTTAGCAGACATTGAAAGACGCTTCTTTTTTTCTTGCATTTTCATTTTCCAACTGAAAATTCCACCGACAATGCCTTTCGGATAGAAAATAATTAACAAGGTTAATAAAGGGCCAAAAATAAGCATTCTATAATCTTGAAGAAATTGGAGCTGCTGAGAAATCCAAACAATTAACAGCGTTCCAACAATCGGACCGGAAAGAGTTCCAATTCCTCCGACAAGAAGAAAGATTAAAAAATCAAATGTCATCGTTATATAACTTATATCTGGACCGATAAAACGAATAAAGGATGCATACAAAATTCCCGACAATGCAGCAAAAAAAGTTGAAAGGACAAAGGAAACCAATTTATTTTTCATTGTGGATATTCCGATCGTCTGGGCCAGCTCTTCACTGTTTCGAATAGCGATCAACGTTCTTCCTGTCAGCGAATGAACAATCCGGTACATCATGAAAATAGCAGCAAGCAGGATAAATAAGTTAAAATAATATTGACTGACGGGTGAACGGAACGAGATAGGGCCAAGATCAGGCGGAACAGGAATCCCAATCAGACCTCTCACTCCGCCTGTTAAACTTTCCCATTTATCAATCACGAGATAAATTATATAGCCAACACATAGCGTATAAATGGCAAAAAAGTGTTCTTTTGTTTGTAAGGCAACAAGGCCGATGACCAACCCGATGATGCATGTGATCGCACATGCAAGAAAAAAGGCCAGCCAATAATGAATCTCGAATTTTACCGTTAATATCCCCAGCGAGTAAGCTCCGATAGCAAAAAAGCCTGCGTGCGCCAAAGACAAATATCCCGTATAGCCAGCTATTAAATTTAAGCCGTACACTCCGATCATCCAAATAAATGACAGCGTCATGATATGGAAAAAATAATCATTTTGAATGATGAACGGAAGCAAAAGGGCAAAGAGGACAATGCTCAATACAACAGCTTTTTGTTTGAAACGAGCTGTCATGAATGTCCCCCCTTTTCGAATAATCCGGTCGGCTTAAATGTTAAGATGAGAACGAGGAGAATAAAAGCAAAAATATCTTTATAATCGTTCGATATATATGTTGCCCCTAAGCTTTCGGCAAACCCTAAAATGTATCCGCCAATAATCGCTCCCGGGATGCTCCCCATCCCTCCAATAATAATAATGACGAACGCTTTTAAGATCACAAGATGGCCCATCCCCGGAAAGACAAGATTGATAGGGGATGACAAAGAAGCTGCAATCGCAGCAAGCGCTCCGGAAATCATAAAAGTAAGCATTGCCATTTTGTTTGTATTGATGCCGACTAAATGAGCACCCTCTCGGTTTTGGGACATCGCAATAATAGCAGATCCAATGAACGTTTTTTTCAGGAATAAAAACAGTAATATCATCACGACAACGGTAGAGATAATAATAAGAAGCCTTTGCATGGTGAACGTTAACCCCATTACAGAGACCACCTGACCATATGGGGTCGGCATTGTTTGATAGTCAGCCCCCCAAACAAATTGGGCAAACGCCTCAAGAAACAGGAGAATTCCGATTGCGGCTATTTTATCCTGTATCGGCGGAGCATCTCTTAACGGATAAAAAATAAACCGCTCCATCAGCACTCCCATCAGTCCGACTATTACCATGGAAATCATGATGGCAATCCAATAATACAGCCCAAATTTCGTCATCATGGTTAATGTTATATATCCCCCCATCATATAAAGGGCTCCGTGGGCAAAGTTAGGGATATGCAAAATGCCGTATACAAGCGTTAATCCTAAAGCAACCAAACTGTAAACGCTTCCAACTGTTAGTCCATTAAAGATCTGCTGCGCAAAAATCTCCATCATTCTCCCCCTTTCGCAGAATGAAAACATTGCTTACAACAAATTGCGACAAATCAGTTACCCGCCGTTTTTTTCTTTTCTTCCTCTTGAAGCTGGCGCCATAAAATTTTGCCGCTGCCTGTGACAGGCAACTCTTTTCTAAATTCAACATAGCGAGGATACTTGTAAGCAGCCATATGCTTTTTTGACCATTCAATCATATCGTCGACACTTATTTTTCCTTCATAACCTTCCTCTAAAACGATAAAGGCTTTAACAGTTTCTCCTCTTTTCGGATCGGGAATTCCGATTACACATGCTTGCTTAACAGCCGGATGTTTATAAAGGTACGACTCTATTTCAGACGGCCATACTTTAAATCCAGATATATTAATCATTCGTTTTACTCGATCGACGATGAAGAAATATCCATCATCATCATAACGTCCTAAATCCCCTGTTCGAAAAAATGTTTTTCCATCCAATTCGATAAAGGCTTTGCGATTTTCTTCTTCTCTGTTATAATAGCCGACCATCACTTGCGGACCATGAACGATAATTTCTCCTACTTCGCCAACTCCTAGTTCTTGCAGTGTTTCCGGATCAATAATGCGAGCATCCACATCAAAAGTCGGGATGCCGAGACATTGCCATTTTGGCCTGTCAGAAGGATTCAAGTGAGTTTGCGCAATGGTTTCAGAAAGACCGTATCCTTCGATAAAATGTAGTCCGGTCATTTTATACAGCTTCTCTCCCAGCGCTTCAGGAAAAGCCGCTCCTCCTCCTGAAATAGAAGTTAAGGAAATCAAATCTTCCGCTTTTAGGCTAGGATTGGAAAGGAAATCAACAAGCATCGTGCTGATCGTAACCCAATGAGTGCATTTTTGGCTTTTGATAAGCTCAACTGCTGCTTCTCGATCCCATCTCGTCATGATCACGATCCGGCTTCCTGCAAAAATTGGTAAATGCATGCCCATGATCATGCCTGTTACATGAAACATTGGCAAAGTTGCAAGATGAACCGTATTTGCTGTTGCCCGAGCCCAATAATATCCTCCAACAATGTTGGCCTGGACGGTCTTGTTCGTATGCATACAACCTTTTGGCACACCAGTAGTACCGGATGTATATGGAATAACTGCTAAACCTTCAGGCAAGGCAAAATGTTCGCCTGGAATATCATTCGCCTGAATGGCATCCATCCATAGAAACTGGTTATAACTGTTAAAACGAATTGGAGGCATTTTCACTTCTTTTGGCAGCTTGCCATCAAACCCAACTCCAACATAATCCGAGTATGCTGCAATGAGAAGCTTCGTAAGAGATGTGTTGTGGAGCAGCGGTTCAACCTTTTCATTTAATTCCTGACCGATAATGGCAGTTTTTATTTCAGCATCTCGAATATAAAACTCCAGCTCCTTTGTTGTCAGCATAGGGTTAATGGGAACGACAACTGCATTTGCTCTTATGATTGCATAGTAGGCAATGATAAATTGCGGGGAGTTTTGCATAAACAATAAAACTCGTTCTCCTTTTAATACATTGAATTTTTGCTGTAAAAAACCAGCTATTCGATTTACTTCTTCATCCAGTTGGCGATACGTGATCGAACGGCCGTAATAATAGATAGCTTCATGATCAGGATAGCGTCTTGCTGTTATTTCTAAATTTTCGTAAATAGAAGTTTCCGGAACCGTTAACGATTTCGGAAGTTTAGGCCAAAATTTGTGATGAAGTGTCAGCAAACGGACCACTCCTTCATGAAATATATTCAAGAAAGCATAAGAATTTAAAAAACAATGATTAATATTTTATCTAAAAAAAACTCTATTGATTATTGGCAAAAAGAAAGGGGAAATCTATTTAAATATCTAACATCTGCCCATTTAACACTTTTAAAATAAAATTTTGCAAGTTTTCCTCCGAAGCTTTCCCCTTCAGAATAAAATCAATTGTCACCCGTGAAATTGCAAATTCCCACTGCGGAAAATGCTTTTTAAATTCCTCTTTGCATTCCGATTTCAATCAATGTTTGACCTCGTTTCCCCTTTCTTTCAATGCTGTGGAAGCTAAACGACGCATGTTTTTTAGGAAATTGTTGTAATATGCCTATAGGCGATTTCAGGCAAATTTACGGTGCACCTCAATTTCTTCTTTAGTTTCAATAGATTTTCAATGGAACTGATGCAAATATTTTTAACAATTCTTCTTTGTTAACAAAATAATCTCATTGCCACACCTATCAAATGAACCGTTTCTTGAATACTTGTTTTGATTATTGCCTTGAAAATTTTTTCATTTTTCTATTAAGAGGCGAAGAGAGGCAGTTTTTACTTTTGTTATTCCCGTTCGATAATCGTTGCAATTCCCTGTCCCCCGCCGATGCAAGCTGTTATTAAAGCATACCTTCCTCCTGTTCGCTGCAGTTCATAGACAGCTTTTGTGATTAAGATCGCGCCCGTTGCACCAAGCGGATGGCCGTGAGCAATCGCTCCGCCGTTTACATTTAATTTTTCAGGGTTTATATTTAACTCCCTGTCGCATGCGATGACTTGAGCGGCAAACGCCTCATTTATTTCAATGAGATCGATATCGTCCAAAGTCAGTCCTGCTTTTTTCAGCACCTTTTTTGTTGCTGGAACGGGTCCAATCCCCATAATATTTGGATCTACTCCAGCTACAGCATACTCGCGAATGGCTGCCAACGGGGTTAAACTTAATTCCTCTGCCTTTTCCCTTGACATAACAACTAATGCTGAAGCGGCATCATTTAAACCAGAGCTGTTTCCAGCCGTAACTGTTCCGCCTTCTAAAAAAGCCGGCGGCAGCTTTGACAAAGCCTCCATCGTCGTTTGAGGACGGGGATGCTCATCCGTTTGAAAAACGATCGGCTCTCCTTTTTTGACAGGGATGGCTATCGGAACAATTTGCTCGTCAAACCGCCCCTCCTTCATGGCGGCGGCCATTTTTTGCTGGCTCTTAAAAGCGAATGCATCCTGTTCTTCACGACTGATCCCATACTTTTTCGCAAGATTTTCTGCAGTAATTCCCATTGGCGGATCACCAATTTCCTTTGGTGACAATTGGGACTTCCGAAAGCTTGGAGGCTTCGGACTATATGGTTTTTCCGGCCGGTCCATTAAATATGGCGCTCGACTCATGCTTTCGGTTCCGCCGGCAATATACACATCCCCGTCTCCAGCCCGGATTGCCTGCGAGGCAAGGTTTACCGCATTAATGCCAGAACCGCATTGCCGATCAACGGTTACGCCGGGAATTTTAATCGATAAACCTGTTTGCAGTGCAGTCAGCCTGGCAATATTCCCGCCGCCGCTTAATACATTTCCAAAAATCACATCATCAATCATATCTGGTCGAATATTAGCCCGTCTTACCGCTTCTTTTATCACTTCGGCTCCAAGCACGTGTGCCGGAACGGAAGCTAGTGCACTGCCTTGTTTTCCTATTGCTGTACGTACAGCCGAAACAATCACGGCATCTCTCTTCACTAATCTCGCGCCTCCTTTATATGCTTTCTTTCACCTTGCAGTTTAAAGGTTTTGAAAAAACTTGAATCTATGTCGGTCAGCTTAGATTGTAAAAACGTATTACGGCAGCTTTTTCCTCATACATTAGAAGTTTACGTACTGCACTTTAGAACAAGCGAAAACTTACATTAATGCGTTTTGGTCTGCTGATCCCAACAATAGTGAACTTTTTGACAGTAATGTAGGGCCCCCTCAAACTTTCTCCTTAATATTTCGAAAAGATGACCTCTCCTTTTACGACTTCGCTGTCATGTTGATTTACGGCCGCCACATCAAAACGGTATTGTTGGTCGAATTTTTCTTTTAATGTCGCTTTCAGCGTGATCACATCATTTAGAAACACTTTCCCTATAAATCTTACAGAATAATCCTTCACAAACCCTTCATGATAATAAGGGGTAAAAAGTTTTGCCAGATTCCCCATTGTCCACATGCCATGTGCTATAATGCCCGGCAAGCCAGCTTTTCTTGCTTCTTCATCTATTGTATGAATCGGGTTATAATCGCCTGAAGCTCCAGCGTATTTAATTAAATCTAATCTTGAAACAGGTTTGAGCTGAATGACTTGTAATGACTTCCCCTCTTGTAAATCAGACAGGCTGTTCAAACGATCATCTCCTTTCGAACCGCTTCCGTAATAATAATCGTTTGTTTAGAAGTAAAAATTATTTCACCGGTTGGATCTTCTCCAAAGCCTTTGAGGACTAAAAATCCCATTTTACCGCTCTTTCCCGTTTTCTCTACATAATCCTCCACTTTTAACCAACAAAAAATTTCTTCTCCTACTATTAACGGCCGTACATAATGAAACACCTGCTCACCATGAATTAGCCCTTTTTTCGGCAGATTCAATCCGTCAATTACCCCAAAATCAAATACTCTCGGAAATGTCGGCGGTGCAATATTGCGTTGATAGCGTGATTTTTTTCCTGTTTCTTCATCGATGAAAATCGGGTGAGGATCTCCGATAGCTTCGGCAAATTTCTTTACAGCACCACTTTCAACGATATTTTTTACCTTGTTAGAACACTTTCCGATATGCTGTTCAAACATTTGGAACCACCCCCGTCGATTTCTAGTTTTTCGGGCCCCCGGTTACATATAACACTTGCCCGTTCACAAAAGACGATCTTTCATCTGCAAAAAATGCTACCGCGTTTGCAATATCAAACGGCTTTCCGCTTCTGCCTACAGGTATATTGGCAGCTCTAGCGCTTACAAACTGCTCAAACGGCACGCCGATTCTTCTAGCTGTTTCCTTCGTCATATCAGTTTCAATAAATCCAGGCGCAATCGCATTTACCGTAATCCCAAACTTGCCAAGCTCAATGGCAAGCGTTTTGGTAAATCCTTGGATCCCTGCTTTTGCTGTTGCATAATTTGCTTGGCCGCGGTTGCCGAGAGCGGAAGTCGATGAAATATTAACAATCCGTCCGTATTTTTTTTCAACCATATATTTTTGAGCAGCCCGTGCGCAGTAAAAAGAACCTTTTAAATGAACATTCATCACGGTGTCCCAATCAGAATCTGTCATCTTGAACAATAAATTATCTCGAATGACACCGGCATTGTTGACAAGAATATCTATCGAACCGAATGTATTCACGACCTCTTCCATCGTACCTTCCACTTGTTCTCGATCAGTCACATCCGCCGCTTTTGCAAAAACCTCAAATCCCTTTTCTTTCAGTTCATTTGCTGTGGCCTTTAACGCTTCCTCATTTAGATCAATAAATGCCACTTTTGCTCCTTCCTCAGCGAAAAGCTCGACAATGCTTTTGCCGATCCCACGGCTTCCTCCTGTTATAAAAGCAACTCTCCCATCAAATCGACCAGCCATTTCTGCTCCTCCTAACCATATTTTCGAAAAATTTCGTCATTTTCGGTTAAATTTGTATTAAAGTGACGTTTCATGAATGGTTAAATAAATTGACCGATTTTTACATGTCCTTTTAAAAGGTTTCTTGCAATGATCATACGTTGAATTTCATCTGTACCGTCATAAATTCTCCAAAGCCTTGCTTCCCGGTACCATCTTTCAATTGGCAATTCTCTTGTATATCCCATTCCGCCGTGAATTTGTAAAACTCGATCCACTACTCGATTCCCCATATTTGCGCCAAACAGCTTCGCCATCGAAGCTAAATGCCGATTATCCTCTCCTTGATCAAGAGTATAGGCAGCATTTAATACCAGCCATTTTGCCGCTTCGATTTCAACAGCTGAATCAGCAATTTGCCATTGAATGGCCTGTCTTTCGGCAATCGGTTTTCCAAAAGTAATGCGCTCTTTTGCGTAGTCGATCGCCATTTGCAAAAGACGCTCAGCTGCTCCGACTGCTCTTGCTCCGACGACCCATCTAGCAAAGCCGATCCATTCCAGTCCAAGGCTATAGCCTTTATGCAATTCACCTAAAATATTTTCTTCCGGGACGCGAACATTTTCAAACACCAGCCCGGCCGGTCCCCATTCTCCCATCGTATGAATATACTCTGATCTCCACCCCATTTCTCGATCAACAATGAAGCATGTAACCCCTTCACGGCCATTGGATTCTTTATGCTTTTCTTTATCTGTAATGGCAATGACCATGACAAAGTCTGCTTCGTTTCCGCCAGTGATGAACGTTTTTTCACCGTTCAGCACCCACTCATCGCCGTCTTTTACGGCAGTCATCTTTATGTTTCGTGTATCTGACCCTGCACTTGGCTCAGTCATGGCAAAGCATGACTTCTTCTCCCCATTGATCGTCGGTATTAAATATTTTTTCTTTTGCTCTTCATTTGCATAGTAAAGAATATTATCTGCTGAACCGCCAAATTTAAATGGTACAAACGTTTTCGCAACCTCCATATAGACGATCGCCAGCATAACATTTCCTAAATCTGCTCCTCCGTATTCGGCTGGTGTGTTAATTCCCCAAAAACCAGCTTCTTTCGCTTTCAGCTGAAGCTCTTCAAGCTTGCCAGGCGGAAGGCTGGGCTTTCCTTCCCTTTCATTTCTGAGCACTTCATTTTCCAAAGGCATTAACTCTTTTTCAACAAATTTTTTTATCGTTTTTTGAACCATTTTTTGCTCCTCAGATAGACGTAAGTTCATGTTAATCTCTCCATCCTTTTCCAATTAAGATGAACTATTGATTCTCCTATACTACCGGCCAGAATGCATATCCCTTTGCAGCGGATTTTGATCAGGAGCTTTGAAGCGGTTGATTTTTAAACGATCAAATTTTCAATCAGCATGGCCATTCCCTGTCCACCGCCTACACAAAGAGTTGCTATACCATATCGGTTATTTCTTCGCATCATTTCATAAAGCAATGTCGTGACAATCCGTGCTCCGGTCGCACCTAAAGGGTGGCCGAGAGCGATCGCCCCACCATTCACATTTACTTTTTCATAGTCAAGGTTTAGTTCGCGAATGACTGCAAGCGCCTGAGAAGCAAACGCTTCATTCAGTTCGATTAAATCGATATCTTCCATCTTTTTTCCTGTTCGCTCCAGCAATTTTTGCACCGCTGGAACGGGCCCGATCCCCATAATTTCCGGGGATACGCCTGATTGCGCCCAATTTACAATCCGGGCTAATGGCTGAATGTTCAACCTTTTTGCCTTTTCTTCGCTCATGATGACCAATGCGCTCGCGCCGTCATTTCTGCCGCACGCATTACCTGCTGTCACCGTTCCGTTATGCCGAAAGGCCGGTTTTAATTGCTGCAATTTTTCCAAGGTTGTATTCGGGCGCGGATGTTCATCTGTATGAAAAATGAACGAATTTTTCTTGCTGTTGATTTCAATCGAAACAATTTCAGCTTGAAAATTCCCTTCTTGGATGGCTCTCTCTGCGCGCTTTTGGCTTTCTAATGCAAATAAATCTTGTTCTTTCCGTGAAATATTATATTTTTCCGCAACATTTTCTGCGGTTATGCCCATTCCCAGCTGATCTCCATAGATTTCATTCGGCTGCTGACCTGCCTCAGTATTGGAATCTACCAAATACGGCTGTCCCGCGCCAAAGCGAACACCTCTTAAATAGAAAGGCGCCCTTGACATATTTTCCGTGCCGCCGGCAACGACAATTTCCGCATGGCCTGTTAAAATTTGCTGTACAGCTGAAGCGATTGCCTGCATTCCTGAGGCGCATAAACGATTCACAGTAAAGGCGGTTGCCGTTTCAGGGATTCCTGCCCGCAATGCGGCGACTCTGGCAACATTTGAAGATTCCGTCGTTTGCCTTACCTCGCCTAAAATCACTTCATCTACTTGGGTTGGCCCGATTTTTGCTCTTTTTATTGCCTCTTTGATAACATGACTAGCCAAAAATCCGGAATTGATATCCTTTAATGCTCCGCCATACCGGCCGATCGCTGTTCGAACAGCGCTGGCAATGACTATGTTCTCCATGTACGTTCCTCCCCCGGAGAGCAGCTTTAAAATTTTTTTATATTATTTTTCCAGCAATCTTTTGTTATCCGTTTCGAAACACTTGCATTTACAGCATGACCATAATGGTTATTGGCCGTATTCCTTTTGTAATTGGCGGGCAATGATGTTTTTTTGAATTTCCGATGTTCCTTCATAAATTCTCGTAATCCGGGCATCTCGATAAAATCTTTCAATTGGATAATCTGAAATATAGCCAATACCGCCATGAATTTGAACAGCTTTATCTGCGACACGGTTATACACTTCCGACCCGTATAGCTTTAACATTGCTGCCTCTTTTATCACTTTCATTCCTTGATCTACCATCCACGCAACACGGTAGGTAAATGAACGCAATGCTTCAATTTCCATTGCCATTTCTGCAAGCATGTGAGCAACAGCCTGGTGTTCAATAATCGGAACATCAAATTGAATGCGTTCTTTTGCATATTGAACGGATAAGTCTAAAAGCTTTTGACAAGATCCTAAATTTCTGGCTGCTAATCCGGCTCGGCCATTCGCTAAAATTTTTAATGCATTCACATATCCTTGGCCTTCCTCCCCTAAAATATTTTCAGCTGGAACCTCGCAATCTTCTAAAATAATTTCAGCAGAACGAGAGCCTTTCAACCCCATTTTCTTTTCAACTGCTCCAACACGAAAGCCGGGGAAGTCCTTTTCTACGATAAAGGAAGTGATTCCCTTTGATTCTTTAGATGCGTCTGTTACGGCCATGACGGTGAAAACATCCGCTACCGTAGCGTTTGTTATATAATGCTTTGTGCCATTCAAAATATATTTTTCTCCTTTTTTGATCGCGGTCGTTTTTAAGTTGGTTGCATTGGAACCAGCGCTTGGCTCCGTCAAAGCAAATGCTCCTATTTTCTCCCCCCGCGCCATGGCTGGCAAGTATTTTTTCTTTTGCTCTTCATTGCCCATTTCGACAATTCCGACTGTGCCGATGCCAGTGTGTGCTCCGATTAATGTTGTAAAACCGTTATGGGTGGCGCCAATTTCTTCATATAAAGCACATTTCCCCACCATCCCGATTCCAAGCCCGCCGTATTCTTCGGGGATGCTTAATCCAAACAAGCCCAGTTCCTTGGACATTTCCACAATATGTTCGGGGATTTTATCTTCTTCTTCAATTTGTTTCGCAACTGCTTCGACTTCTGCTTGAACAAAATCTCGCACATTTCTTTTTAACAATTCGATTTCTTCATCCAGCTGAAAATCCATTTTTTCACCACCTCTTTTGTCCCCAATTTAAAGCTTGCTTCACTGATGGTTTATTCGAGCAAACCGGTTGGATGAAGCCGAATCGTCCATCTCTGTCCGCTTCACTCTGTCATAGAAACGGTTCACCCAAGATGCTTGCAATACATGCAAACAAGTTAGCCGTTTGATCAAAAGTGCCGACAAGACAAATTCATTCCATGAGGGAAACCTTTCAACGTTTTAAAAACGCTTTCCTTTCATGCTGCGAATCGCACCCGTTTTCCGAATAACTATCTAGCATATAGAGATTTTCCCTAATCCTCTCTCTCTTCATGGCAGCTTTGCTAAAAACAGCACAAGACTTTTGAATGGAAATTCCGATCTTCAGGAAAACCAAATTTTTAATGCGGTTTAGAAACTGAGGATCTTTAACTTTTTAAATTCCTCTGTCAACATTGGGACCACGTCAAACAAGTCACCGACAATTCCGTAATCCGCCACTTTAAATATGTTTGCTTCCGGATCTTTATTAATGGCGACAATCACTTTTGAATTGGACATGCCGGCTAAATGTTGAATCGCTCCAGATATTCCGCAGGCAATATATAAATCAGGTGTAACTACTTTGCCAGTTTGGCCGATCTGCATCGAATAATCGCAATATCCAGCGTCACAAGCTCCGCGGGATGCCCCGACAGCTCCTCCCAATACTTCCGCAAGCTCTTGAAGCGGTTTAAAGCCTTCTGCACTTTTCACTCCACGACCTCCGGCGATAATTACTTTTGCTTCTGAAAGATCAACACCTTCAGCAGCTTTTCGAACGACGTCCTTTACGATCGTGCGCAAGTCTTTTATTTCAACCGATATGGAAGCAACTTTACCTGTTCTTTCCTCATTTTTCTCCAATGGCGCTATATTGTTTGGTCGAACAGTAACCAATATAATCCCCTCTGTTACCACTCTCTTTTCGAATGCTTTTCCCGAATAGATGGGTCGTATAAAGGTGATATTGTCACCGTCTGCCTCAATAGCTGTTACATCAGAGACGAGCCCTGCGTTTAATTTTGCGGCAATTTTCGGTGAAAGATCTTTTCCTAGTGACGTATGACCGAAGACAATTCCTTCTGGTTTTTCCTCCTCAATCACTGCCATCAGCGCTTGAGCATACCCATCAGGAGTATAATGCTTAAATTTTTCATTTTCCGCCACTACCACCCGATCCGCTCCATAGGCTATCATGTCTGAAGCAAGATTTGCTGCTTTTTCACCTATTAAAATTCCAACAACCTCTCCTCCGTTTGCTAACACTTTTGCAGCTGCAATTGCTTCAAACGAAACATTGCGCAGCGCTTTATCGCGGATCTCTCCTAAAACGATTACTTTTCTTGCCATCCTCATCTCCCCTTTGTCGTGATTAAATGATATTTGCTTCGCTTCTTAATAATGAAACAAGTTCTTTTGCCTGATCTTCTAATTCACCTTTTAATATCTTGCCCGCCTCTTTTTTAGGAGGTAAGAAGATTTCTAATACTTTCGTTTTTGGCTCGACATCATCTTCTTCCAAATCCAAGTCATCTAATTCTAATTGCTCCAGCGGCTTTCTCTTTGCTTTCATAATGCCTGGCAAAGATGGATAACGGGGCTCATTCAATCCTTGTTGAGCGGTGACCAGCAAAGGAAGCGACGCTTCAATCACTTCTACATCCCCTTCGACATCACGCTCAATTTTTACTTTTCTTCCGTCAATTTCTAGCTTTGTGATCGCTGTTACATAAGGTATTCCAAGCAGTTCGGCAACGCGAGGTCCTACTTGGCCGCTTCCGCCGTCAATCGCTACATTACCGGCTAAAATAAGGTCATAGTTCTTTCCTTCTAAATAGGTTGAAAGAACTTTTGCTGTCGTCCATTGGTCTCCATCCTCAACATCCTCCTCAAGATTAATGAGAACTGCTTTATCTGCCCCCATTGCAAGAGCTGTACGCAATTCCTTTTCACCGTCTTCATTTCCAGCCATAACAGCTGTTACTTCTCCGCCTTGTTCATCGCGAATTTGAATGGCTTCTTCAATGGCGTACTCGTCATATGGATTGATGATAAATTCTGCTCCTTCCTCCTGAATGATTCCATCAGTCAATATAATTTTCTCTTCCGTATCAAACGTTCGTTTGATCAAAACGCATATGTTCATATTTATCACTCCAGTCTTTTTTTAGAACTTAATGTGCTGACCGCTGCCAATTTTTCAGCTGATCGTTTTTTAAAAAGCTTCAAACATTTCTTTTCTGTGATTTTTCCTCTTCTACTAATATTCTTTTTAATAGTTTTCCAACCGAATTTCTCGGAAGGCTGTCACGAATCTCGAATTCTTTTGGCACTTTATATCTCGCTAATTTGGCATAACAAAATCCTTTTAATTCTTCAATGTCCATTTCGCTATTATGTTTCGGAACAATATACGCCTTCACGATTTCCCCTTCGTTTTGATGAGGAATCCCGACAACTGCTACTTCTTTTACATTTGGATGCTCATATAAAACGCTTTCAACTTCTTGCGGATATACATTAAATCCCCCAACGATGATCATTTCTTTCTTTCTGCCGACAATATAGAAATATCCTTCATCATCCATCATGGCCAAATCCCCTGTATAAAGCCATCCGTTTTGAATAGCCTGTTTGGTTTCCGCCTCATTGTTCCAGTACCCTTTCATCACTTGCGGCCCTTTAATTAAGAGCTCCCCGATCATTTTCGGACCTAGCTCATGATCATTTTCATCGACAATTTTGCAATCTGTAGCCGGCAACGGAATGCCAATGCTTCCAACTACCCGTTTTCCAAATGGCGGATTGCGGTGGGTGGTCGGCGAAGCTTCGGACAAGCCGTACCCTTCACCAATTGCCGCTCCTGTCAGCTTTTCAAAACGTCTTAACACCTCCACCGGCAAAGGTGCTGAACCTGAAGTGCAAACTTTTAGTTTTTTTAAATCATATTGATCGATGTCAGGGTGATTGACAAATGCGTTATACATCTTCGGAACGCCTGGAAATTGACTTGGCCGATATTTCTGTATTTTTTCAAGAATATCTTGAACGTCAAACTTTTGGAACAACAGTATTTTGGCACCAATGTAAATCCCTAAATTCATCGCACATGTCATCGCATAAACATGATACAAAGGGATTGCCGTCAAAATGATTTCTTCTCCGAAAATCATTTTATCGCCATACATCAAATAACTTTGAATGACATTGGAGGTTAAATTATAATGTGTCAGCATCGCACCTTTCATTTTCCCTGTAGTCCCGCCAGTATACTGAATCACTGCCACATCCTCTTTTGCTTGGACATCCGTACATTTTTCAAGCTGTTTAGAATAATCTATTAAGGCTTTCAAATCGATAAATTGCCGATCTTTTTCTTCCGTGTTTTTTAGAGAAACGAAGATCTTTTTAAAAGGATATATGTGTTTTGCTTCTTTTATTTTTATTAAAGCGTTTTCATCAGCCACTATATATGAGATTTGTGAATCAACAATAATTTGCAAAAGCTCCCTAACCGTGTAAAATGGGTTAATTTGCACAACGGTTAAACCTAATGCAAGTGCTGCGTAATATGAGATAATATAATGAGGATGGTTGGCAAGCATTAACCCGATTCTTTCCCCTTTTTGAAGCCCCATTTCGTTCCATGCTGCAGCTAGTTGATCGACTCGGCATTTTAACTCGTTATAAGTGATTTCTTCATTTTCAAAAATGACGGCAATGTTTTTGCCAAATCGCTTTGAAGTTTGCTCCAAAAAATTGTATAAAGATACTTCTGGAAAATTGAATGTTGACGGTTGATCTTTATACCATTTGCTCCACGGGCGTCCTTCTAGCAATTCCAAAATTGCAACCTCCTGCGCTTTTTATTGAAGACAAATAGCTTCTTTTCAGTTTATGACCCTTAACGTTCAAAACTGTTCACATCTATGCCGTTATTTTTTCTGAATTTTCATAAAATTAATTCGTTAAAAGGCACTTCTTTTCCTCTTATCTCGAAACAAAATTGCCAAAAGCTTCCCACCTGAATCCGATTCAACCAAAGCATCTAACAGTTCCCCGTTCTTACAGAGAACTGCCTCCATCAATTGCGACAATTTGGCCTGTCACATAATTGCTGGCAGGGCTTGCAAAAAAGAGCACCAAAGCCTTTAATGAATCCGTATCACCGATTTTTCCTAACGGGTTACGTTTTTTTATTTCGTCTCCTTTTTGGCGAAGGGTATAATCTGTCATTTTTGTATGGAAAAATCCCGGAGCAATCGCATTAACATGAATGTTGTGCTTTGCCCACTTACGGGCTAGCTCTTTTGTAAAATGATGAATGGCTGCTTTGCTTACGCTGTAACCGGTCGCATTTAAAATTTCAGGAGATTCAGCTTTTAATCCGGCAACAGAACCAATATTGATAATTTTTCCATATTGTTGTTTAATCATATGCTTGCCTGCTTCTTTCGACATGAGGAAAGTACCTGTTATATTCACATCGATCACTTTTTGCCAAGCCTCAAGCGGCATGTCTTCAACAGCGGCTCCCCAAGTTGTGCCGCTATTGTTGATTAAAATATCGATTTTGCCAAAATCATTGATCACCTCGGTTATAAATTGCAGGACGCTTTCTTCATTTTGAACGAAGCATTGATACCCTTTCGCGTGAATATTGTATTGTTTTTGAATGTTTTCAGCTGTTTGCCTGCAATTTTCAACCTTTCGGGAACAAATCGCCACATGACAGCCTGATGCTGCTAAAGCCTCTGCCATATGTTTTCCCAGTCCGGTCCCGCCGCCGGTAACGACAGCCACTTGATCGCGAATATGAAAAAGTTTATTTAGCACAAGCCATTCACTGCCTTTCCTTAAACTTCTTCGAGAATTTTTCTTGCGATAATGATTCTTTGAATCTCATTGGTTCCTTCATATATTTTTGTAATTCTGGCATCCCGGTAGTACCGTTCAACTGGATATTCCGATACATACCCCATCCCGCCATGAATTTGGACAGCGCGATCTGCAACACGGTTAAAGACTTCAGAAGCAAATAGTTTGGCCATTGCTGCTTCTTTCATCACGTTTTTCCCTTCGTCCACCATCTGTGCGGCCTTTAACGTTAACGTTCGAGCCGCTTCTGTTTCTGTCGCCATATCCGCAAGCATCCATTGAACCGCTTGAAAATGAGCAATCGGCTTCCCAAACTGGATTCTTTCTTTTGCATAGGCAGCTGACATCTCAATAAGCTTATCACACGAGCCGACCGACCTGGCCGCCAGCCCAATCCGTCCTTCTGCCAAAATTTTTAAGGCTGATATATATCCTTTGCCAACCTCGCCAATAACGTTTTCTTCTGGAACTATGCAATTTTCCAAAATGACTTGTGCTGTATGAGATCCTCTTAATCCCATTTTTTTATCTTTTTTCCCTATGATTAATCCAGGAAAATCCCTTTCAACGACAAAGGCTGTAATCCCTCCTTTCGCTCCTTTCTCCTTATCCGTTACCGCAAAAATGGTAAAAATATCAGCTATCGGGGCATTTGTTATAAAATGTTTGATTCCGTTTAAAACCCAGTAATCTCCCTTCTTTTCCGCCCTTGTTGAAATATTTGTAGCATCCGAACCAGCCCCAGGCTCGGACAAGGCAAAACAGGCTATTTTTTCTCCGGCCGCCATTGCTGGTAAATATTTTCTTTTTAATTCATCAGAACCGAGCTTCACTAATCCTGTGCTACCGATTCCTGTATGTGCACTTATCATGCTGACAAAGCCGTTATGCGTACGACCAAGCTGCTCAAGAACGATCGCTTTACCAAGCGTATTTAAACCGATCCCGCCGTACTCCTCAGGAATACTGATTCCGAACAGGCCCAGTTCTTTCGCTTGATCGATGATATGTTGGGGAATTTGATCCTCTTCTTCTATTTGTTGAGCATATGGTTCCACTTCATTGTCCACAAACTGCTTCACCATTTGCTTCATCTGGTCGATTTCCTGTATCGTTGTTTCAAGCATGCAGTTTCCTCCTCAACAAGTTTTCATTTTTTTATAAGCAATAAGCGTGCCAATGACACATGATCGTTTTATTGCTTTTTTCCGAAATGCAGCGGGGGAAAATAATTCATAAATAAATCACTTTGTAGAAAAGTCTTTATTTCTCGGAAAAATATTTGATTCAAATATGAATCGATCAAATCAGTTTTGATTCACAAAAAAACTCCAATCCTTTCTTGAAAAAGATTGGAGTAAATTTATTTTTATCAGCATTGTTTAAGAGGAGTATAAATGATCTTTGCATGCTAGTTTTCATGACCATTTATATTTAAGTTGTATTTTCTCAGCTTTCGAACCACTGTTGGCTGACTCGTTTGCAGTGCTTCCGCTATTTCATACGTCGTTTTATATTTTTTACAAGCCATTCTTAAAATATTCTTTTCAGCTTGCTCCATCGCTTCCTTTAAAGATGGAATATTCGAATGGAACGTATTTTCATTTTGATATTCCGGCGGCAAATGATGAACCTTTAACAATTGATCCCGATTTACGAGCACAATTCTTTCAATCAAATTGGACAGCTCGCGAATGTTTCCCGGCCAATGGTAATGGTAAAAAAAGTCTTTTAATTCAGGGTCTATTTTCTTTTGCTTCCGATATTTTTTGTTTACATTTCGCAAAAACACTTCTACTAATGGCAAAATGTCCTCTTTTCTTTCTCTTAGAGGAGGGATGTGAATCGGGACGACATTTAAACGATAAAATAAATCTTCTCGAAACTCCCCTTTTTTGACCATTTCTTTCAAATCACGATTTGTTGCTGCAATAATTCTCACGTCTACCTTTTTTGTTTTCGTACCACCCAACCTTTGTACTTCTCTTTCTTGAATCACGCGCAATAATTTGACTTGCAAGTTTAATGGCAATTCTCCCACTTCGTCTAAAAACAGCACGCCCTTGTCAGCCGCCTCAAACAAACCTTGTTTTCCCTTTGCATTCGCTCCGGTAAAAGCGCCGCCTTCATATCCAAAAAGCTCAGATTCCAATAATTCAGGGGGAATGGCTCCGCAATTGACCTTAACAAATTCCCCTTTAAACCTTCTTTCGCTATTGTCATAAATATGCCGAGCCAACACATCCTTCCCAACGCCCGTTTCGCCTAAAATCAATACGGTTGCATCTACATTGATAATTCGATTGGCAGTGTCGTAAATGAATTTCATCTGCTGGCTATTGACAACGACATCATGCTCATCTTCCTTGTTTCTTTTTAATCGGTCAATCTCTTTTTTATATGTCTCATTTAATTCATTTGCTTTTTTTAAGGCTTTCTGGAGCTCATTTAATTCGGACAAGTCGCGAATATTTGTGACAACTCCCTCAATTTCGCCGTTTTCGTTAAAAATCGGATTTCCTGTTAACAATGTTTCTCTTCCTGAATAGTTTAGTTGGACAACTGACACCGTTCTTTTTGTTTTCAAAACTTTATGAGTTACAGAGTCTTTTAAAATCCCTCTCTTTTGAAGATAATCTACCTTTTTCCCAATATAGTATTCTTTTGGAATTCCAGTAATTCGTTCGATTGCCGAATTCGTTTTAATCGTAACACCTTCTTTATCCGTAATATAAATGCCGTCGTAAGAGTTTTCGATAATGGCGTCTAATTCACGGTTAAGGCGATGGGTCTCTTTTAACTCATCAAGCAATGAAATTAAATCTAAGGAAAAAGTCCCTATATAAAAGAAATGTTGAGATTCTTCTATTTTCGTTTTCAGAAACATGCAGCTTTTCCCTTCCACCTCCGTTCGCACAACTTTTCCATGTTTGAATTCTTCCCATATATGAAATATGTCGTGTATTTTTTTATGTTTAGTAGAAGTACGGACGTATTCATTGAATACTTCGTTGCCAAAGAGGATTTCTTCGTTGGGGGACATGACAAAATAGGGAAAGGGGATTTGAAATTGAACGGCTGAGCTCATCTAACCACCTCTATCTCACAGTTTCGCGGATTTTTTAGGTTGGCGATTTTTCGCCTCTTTACATATATTTGATTTACGAACCAGTTTCTACAAAAAATGTGGATGATTATTAAAAGAATACAATACTTTAATGATTTAGTAAATAATCCCAATACACATGAAAAAACCCCATTTGGATGGAGTGATCCAAACGAGGTTTTAAGCAATTAATCGATTTATATAAACAATCCGTCTTTAAAGCCGATTTCATAAATATAAAAGGTGCCGTATAATATACTAATTGCTCCGGCAAGCGAGCAAATGAACGGAACATATTTTTTCACTTTGCTTCCGAGAATAAACGGCAGGCCGAGAATGGTTGTAAAACAAAACATGCCGATGATCGTCCCGACTCCGAAAATGCAGATGTATAAAAACGCTTGAAAATAGCTTTCAACAGTTGTCATCGTTAACAGCACCATTGCCGCGCTTCCTGCCAAACCGTGAATAAAACCGATGATCAATGATTTAATATTTGTATATTCCGTTTCATCGTTTCGCGCCAGTTTGTGCCTGCCATCGCGAAGACTTAAAATTCCTAAAATCACTAACATAATCCCGACGAATAATTCCAATGTCAATGAAACCTTCTCCGGAATAGCTGTTTTTAATCCGATCACGATCATCCCGATCAACAAAAGGGTAGCGGTGTGTCCAATTCCCCAATATACTCCTGTTAAACTGGATTTCTTTAAAGTTTTTGTCCTGCTGGCAATTGTGGACACAGCAATCACATGATCCGGTTCAGTTGCATGTTTCATCCCGAGAATCAATCCGAAAAAAAGCACGGATAAAAAATTGACTGACACATTTTTCACCTCTTCTATTTATCTCTTTAATATTTTCGTAATAGGATTGGAGGTTCTTTTAATAGATAAGCTCTCGCCAATCGGTGAACTTCCAAAAACAGCCCCTCAATGTGATCGGTATGGTTTCCTAAAATTCTAATCATAAAGGCAGATGGCAAAAATCTTGAAATGCCGATCCGTCCATCAAACGGTCCTCCCTGCAACTGGCATGAAATCTTTTCCATTAATTTATCATCCACTTCGTCAGAAATAACGAGGAACGAACCGTAATGTGTATAGCCTTCCATATTCAATAATTGATCAATTCCCCGATCCCCTTGTTGATAAAAATGATCGAACAAAATCAATCGATTTTCCTTATAAACTTTTAATTTTAGCCGAATTGCATCGAAACAGAACGGCTGCCCGGTTTCAGACCAGCCCGGCGTAATAATTTCTTTGTACAAAAAGGCTGCACCCTTTTCCATATGGACGATGGTTTCCTGCTCAAAGCGAGCCTGTTCATAAACGATCAACGGATCTGACAAACATTCCAGCACGCTGTCTTTTTGCAATGTAAACAAGAATTTCTGCTTGACAGGTTTTTTCGGTGTTTTATAAATTTTCGTTGAAGATTGTGACGTCACCGCAAGCCTTGCCTTTTCACCTAAGGAAATTTCTTGTGCGTATTCATCCCCGTCTACACATCCGCCGCCGACATGAATCACATAAACGATCGGTATCGACGATTCCGTATAGACCGGCTTTGTCATTTTCAAAGCTCCCTGAAAAAAGTGATCCGTAATTACGGTCCGCTCCCCTTTTTGCTCCGCGCGAATCTGCAAAATTCCTTCCATTTCTACAACCCTGCCAGCAGCGCATTTCGTTTAATCCAATTGATCACATTACCTAAACCAATTTCTTCCTTTAAGTTAGTAAAAAAGAACGGTCGCTCCCCCCGCATCATTTTCGTATCTTGTTCCATGATTTCAAGACTTGCACCGACATAAGGAGCGAGGTCGATTTTATTGATGATAAACAAATCAGACTTAATCATCCCTTGTCCCCCTTTTCTTGGGATTTTTTCCCCTTGGGCAACATCAATGATATAAATGGAGAAATCGACTAATTCCGGGCTGAAGGTTGCCGCTAAGTTATCTCCGCCGCTTTCAACAAAAATCATATCTAAATCCTCGTGTCTTTCTTTTAACTCATCAATTGCCGCAAAATTCATCGATGCATCCTCACGAATGGCCGTATGGGGACAGCCGCCTGTTTCGACGCCGATAATCCGATCCTCCGGAAGAACGCTGTTTTTTATTAAAAATAAGGCATCCTCTTTTGTATAAATATCATTAGTGACAACAGCAACACTGAATTCCTTTGACAAATAGCGAGTCAATTTTTCCACTAGCAGCGTTTTGCCGGCTCCTACTGGCCCTCCAATTCCGATTCGTATAGGTTCCATTTCGACTGATTCGGGATTAGCCCCAAATCTTTCCCCCCTTAACTTTTGATCAAGCTTTGCAGTTTTTTTTGAAAAGAAGCAGATCGCTTCTTACGATTTCCAGCCTTTTCGCTTCAGCCAAGCATGCAGAGAGTTTGTAAAAATAATGAAACTCTGAAAACAGTCTGTTAAGACATAAAAAGTCTTACATGCAATTGCTCATGCCTCATTTGTGCAATTTCAAGGCCAGGTAATTGCGCACCTAAATCGTCGATCGATAGTTTGCCAATTTTTAAAACAGCTCTCCTCACATCCTCCTGCAAATCTTTTAATAGCAGCTGCCCTTCTTTTTGACCGATCGGAATGCCGCGGACTCCGTTTTGTACAAGCGTTTGAATAGTGGAATACAAATACGTTACAAGCGTTGTTTTTTCATCCGCTCCTATTTTTATCCCGACAATGGCAAAAACGAGAGCCGCATGTCCGTAAAGCTTCTTCGCTTTTATTTTTTGAGCATATTGTTGCAGTGTTGGATGAGGGTAAATATTTAAACAAAGCTTCAGCATTTGCTCGCCAATTCTTCGGTTTCCTTCTTTCGTTTCTTTAGCCATTGAGCTGGCGTAAAGAATCTCATCCAGCTTCCAAAGCTCCTCTTGTTTCCCTTCTTTTTCAAATTGATATGCAAGCCGGCAAGCCAGTCCGTCCGTATAGACGAGCTGCTTGTCAATGTACGTTTTTAAAAAACTTTTAAATGTACTTGCATCTTTTATTTTCTGCTCAACAATATATGTTTCGAATCCGAACGAGTGGGAGAAGGCTCCGGAAGGAAAGTTTGAATCGCATATCTGCAATAAAGGCAGCCAATCAATCATGGTGATGATGTCCGACATATCGAAAAGGTTGTTTTATTTTTCGTTTCTCCCGTTTGCAAGGAATGTTCAGCTCGTTTGCAAGTTGTTCTACAAGATGATCGTATTGCACGATCATTTCATTTCCTTCAAACTGAGCCGGCAAATGTCTGTTGCCGATTTGATGTGCAATTTCTCCCATCTCTTTCAGCGTAGCCGGACAAATGACAAGGACATCTTCAGGCAGGACAGAAATAATGATCATATTGTTTTCATCTTCATATAAAATGTCACCATCTTCCAGCTTCTTTTCTTCCTTTAAACGAATCCCTATTTCGTTCCCGTGGTCTGTTTTCACTCGTTGAATTCTTTTGAGCAGATCATCGCTTCTTAAATAGACGCGCTCCACATGTTTTTCCTTTACTGCTTTTGCATAAATATTTCCAAGTGTTTCTTTAATAATCATCCGTCTTCACCTCAAAACAGAAAATATCTTTGCGCCATCGGAACAACTTCAACCGGCTCACAATTGATCAATTCACCGTCCACCTTTACCTCATACGTTTGTGGATCGACTTCGATAGAAGGAGTTTCACCATTAAAAACCATGTCCTTTTTCGTCAATGTACGAACTCCTTTGACGGGTTTCACGATTTTTTGCAACTTTAACTTTTCGGGAATGCCGGCTTTTATTGCTGCTTTTGACAAAAATGTGATCGATGTTTGTGAGACAGCTTTGCCAAACGATCCGAACATCGGACGGTAATAAACAGGCTGCGGAGTTGGAATGGATGCATTTGGGTCTCCCATCAAACTATAGGCAATCATTCCGCCCTTGATGATCATTTCCGGCTTCACCCCAAAAAAGGCCGGATTCCAAACAACTAAATCCGCCAATTTGCCGACTTCTACAGAGCCGACATATTCAGATATTCCGTGGGCAATCGCAGGATTGATCGTATATTTTGCCACATATCTTTTCACTCTGAAATTGTCATGATCTTGGCCGTCTCCCTTTAAGGAGCCCCGCTGCTTTTTCATTTTATCTGCGGTTTGCCATGTCCGCGTAATCACTTCGCCGACCCTTCCCATCGCTTGCGAGTCGGAACTGATCATGCTGAATACGCCAAGGTCATGAAGAATATCTTCCGCCGCAATCGTTTCTTTGCGAATGCGGGAATCTGCGAAGGCGATATCTTCAGGAATAGCCGGATCCAAATGATGGCAAACCATCAGCATATCTAAATGTTCCTCGAGCGTGTTGACTGTAAACGGTCTTGTCGGATTTGTCGAAGAAGGCAAAACGTTTGGCAGGCTGGCCATTTTCATAATGTCCGGGGCGTGTCCCCCGCCTGCGCCTTCCGTATGGTATGTATGAATGACCCGTTCTTTAATCGCTGCAATGGTGTCTTCTACAAAACCGGCTTCATTTAACGTATCTGTATGGATGGCAACTTGCACATCATACTCGTCAGCTACGGATAAACACTGATCGATCGCCGCCGGTGTTGAACCCCAGTCCTCATGCAGTTTTAAACCAACTGCACCTGCTTTGATTTGCTCCTCTAACGCTTTTTTTCCGGATGAATTTCCTTTCCCTAAAAAGCCGAAATTCATAGGAAAATGTTCAACTGACTCCAGCATTCTATAAATATTCCATTCACCCGGTGTACAAGTCGTTGCATTTGTCCCTGTTGCAGGCCCCGTTCCTCCTCCTATCATTGTTGTAATTCCAGATGTCAAAGCTGTTTCAATTTGCTGAGGGCATATAAAATGAATATGGGTATCGATTCCGCCTGCCGTAACAATCATTCCTTCTGCCGCAACGATTTCGGTTGAAGCTCCGATTACCATTGTGACGCCATCCATTAATAATGGATTTCCCGCCTTTCCGATCGCGGCAATTTTCCCATCCTTTATGCCGATATCCGCTTTATAAATACCTGTATAATCAATAATAATGGCGTTTGTGAGAACAAGATCCATCACGTCTTTCCTTTCGGCAAATGGATGCTGTCCCATTCCGTCGCGAATCACTTTCCCACCGCCGAATTTTACTTCATCTCCGTATACGGTAAAATCTTTTTCGATTTGAATGAAGAGTTCCGTATCAGCCAATCTAATGCTGTCTCCAGTTGTCGGGCCGAACATATCGGCATATTGTTTGCGCGGCATTTGAAAACTCATTTGTCCGCCTCCTTTGTCAACGGTCCGTTCGTCAAATTATTTAGACCGTACACTTCTTTTTTTCCCGAAAATTCAACGAGCTCTACGATTTTCGCATCGCCCGGCTCAAACCTTACCGCCGTTCCAGACGGAATGTTTAAATGCCTGCCGAACGCCAGCTGCCGGTCAAATTCGAGCGCCCTGTTTACTTCAAAAAAATGAAAATGCGAACCGACTTGTACTGGACGGTCCCCTCTATTGACAACATTGAGCTTGATCGCCTCTTTCCCTTTATTGCAAACAATCGGAGCTGATTTTAATCGATATTCCCCTGGAATCATTTTTTCACCTCTTTTACCGGATCGGATCATGGACGGTTACAAGCTTCGTTCCGTCTGGAAATGTTGCCTCCACCTGGATATTTTCGATCATTTCCGGAACGCCTTCCATCACATCATCTCTAGTTAAAATTTTTGTGCCATATTGCATCAACTCCGAAACCGTCCGTCCTTCCCTTGCGCCCTCCATAATCTCATATGTGATGATGGCCACTGCTTCCGCATAGTTCAGCTTCAAGCCTTTTCTCTGCCTTCTGCGCGCTAAATCTGCAGCAACAACGACCATCAATTTTTCCTGCTCTCGGGCTGTCAGCTTCATAACACCCTTCCTTTCTAACAGACAATCAAAAATAACACGATTTTCTTACATTCCATTTCCCTCAATGGGTTGAAGATAAAAGGTGTTTTTATGTTATTTTTTATTACAAATATAATTCACACTATGTGAAACACCAAGTGTTATGTTATATTTTTTAACATGGAAAATTTAAAAAAATTTTTCTAGGGGGAGGAGGAAGTTTTAAATTAAACTACTAAATATTGTTGAATGTCTTCAATATTTGTGTTTTTTACTACACCCTTTGATACAACAGTTCTTTTGTCCAAAATATAGTATTCATCAGAACAGGCAAATGCTGAATCTATGTTGTGCTCAACTAAAACGACGCCAATTCCTTTTTTGGACGCAATGTTTACAATGACCTCCTGTATTTGCTCTACTATAGATGGTTGAATCCCTTCCATCGGTTCGTCCAGCAATAATAGCTCGGGCTGCCCGGCAAGAGCCCTCGCAATGGCCAATTGCTGCTGCTGCCCGCCGCTTAAATCTCCTCCTTTTCTCTTCAACATTTCCTTTAAAACAGGAAAAAGCTCGAAAATTTCCTCTAAAACAAGCGTTTTTTCTATCTTTTTCGAAACAGCTTCAAAGCCTAAAATGAGATTTTCTTCCACAGTCAGCGAAGAGAAAATCTCCCTGCCTTGGGGAACATATCCGATTCCTTTTTTTGCCCTCCTTTCCGGAAGCTCATGTGTAATTTCCTGATCATTCCAATAAATAGTCCCGTCCATCGGCTTTAACAATCCAATAATCGTTTTGATCAATGTTGTTTTTCCCGCCCCGTTTCTTCCCAGAATGGAAACGACCTTTCCTTTTTCAACTTCAAGATGGACATTATTCAACACCATCGTTTCATCATATCCTGCTTTCAAACTAGATATTTTTAGCACACCTTTGCCTCCCTTCCTAAATAAACCTCTGCAACAAGCTCATTTTGCTGCACTTCCTCCATGGAACCTTCACACAAAATTTTCCCTTCATGCATAACTGTTACCTGTTCAGCAAAATTCCGAACAAAATCCATATCATGTTCAACAATCAGCACTGCGCATTTCTCAGCTATTTCTTGAATAAACAAGCCGGTTTTTTCCCTTTCCGCCCCAGTCATGCCGGCAATCGGTTCATCAAGAAGTAAAACTTCCGGTTTTTGCAGCAGCTGCATGCCGATTTCAAGCCATTGTTTCTGGCCGTGGGACAGCAAGCCTGCTGGGTCATAAGCTCGATCTAAAAGATCGGTTCTCTCAAGCATTGCCGTAATTTCGTCTTTTTCATCCGCGGTTAATTTCGCCTTCATAACGGAAACAAGATTTCTATTTTGTTTGATCGATAACTCCATGTTTTCAAATACGGTTAATTCAGTAAAAACGGACGGATTTTGAAATTTTCTAGCGATTCCATGCCGAACGATTTCGTGCTCTCTCCGCTTTGTCAAATCTACTCCTTGAAACATCACTTTTCCATCTGCTGCTTTTGTCTTGCCGCAGATGACATCAAGAAGAGTCGTTTTGCCCGCACCATTCGGACCAATTAAAAAACGAATTTCTCCGTGATGAACATCTAAATTGACACCTTGAAGCGCTTTAAAGCCGTCAAAATCAACAATAATATCATGACACGACAGAATCGGATCCACCTTTTTTCACACCTTTTTCAAAAAATTTCGCAATACGCTTTGGAAAAGCTTCGAACAACCCGGCAATTCCTTTCGGGAAAAAAACAACGATCAAAATGAATAGAATGCCTAAGCAGAAAAGCCAAACATCCGGATATGTTTCACTGAAAAAGCTTTTGGCTCCGTTTGTTAAAATCGCTCCGATTATGGCGCCGAATAACGAATGACGGCCGCCGATGGCTACCCATAAAACCATTTCAATTGAAGGGATAATATCCATCATCGAAGGAGAAATGAGACCGACCTGCAAAACAAACAACGCGCCAGCTATTCCGGCAAACGAAGCCGATAAACTGTAAATAAACACTTTAAAAACAGCCGGATCAAATCCTAAAAACCGAAGTCGGTTTTCGCCGTCCCGAATGGCAATTAATACATGGCCAAGTCTGCTTTTGGTAATCCAAACAGATAACATAAAAATGGCAAACAAAGCGAAAACGGTAATAGCATATAAAACAATTTGTACCATTGGTGAGGATAAAGAAAACCCAAAAACGGTGCTAAAATTGGTTAATCCGTTTGTACCGCCTGTCAAATCCTGTTTGGCAATTAAAAGTGTGACGACGACAACAACGACTGCCTGTGACAAAAGAGAAAAATAGACGCCTTTGATCCGGTTTTTAAACGTAAGCATGCCCAAAACCGCTGCCAGCATAGCTGGTATGAAAATTGCTGCCATTATGGAAAAGAAAGGATTAAAGAAGGGCTTCCAAAACCACGGAAGCTCCTGCACTCCGTTCCATTCCATAAAATCCGGCAACGCTCCTTTTGAAGCCTCCAATTTTAAATACATCGCCATGCAATAAGCTCCAATCCCAAAATACACGCCGTGACCTAAGCTTAATATCCCGGTGTACCCCCAAATAAGACAGATTCCTACTGCAATGATCGCATAGCAAAGAAATTTTCCGAGCAACGCTAAGCGGAATTCGGTTAAATAAAACGGGGCCAGAAGTAAAATCAGGAAAAATAACAGATAAATCATTTGTTTTCTGCGCATAATCCGTCCTCCTAATCCAATGCCCTTGTGCGATAAGAGAAAATACCTAACGGTTTCCACTGCAAAAATAAAATGATCACTGCAAATACAATGACTTTTGCCATCGTGGCGCCGAAGGAATATTCAACAACAGTGCTAAGCATTCCAATGCCAAATGCGCCGATAATCGTCCCTTTCAATCCGCCAATTCCTCCTAAAATGACAACCATAAACGCATCGACAATATAGTACGTTCCAATTGTAGGGCCGATCGGTCCTAATAAAGTTAAGCTACAGCCAGCGATTCCGGCTAATCCAGCTCCGAGAGCAAAGCCTAGAGAATCTATTTTTCTTGTAAAAATTCCTAAACAAGAGGCCATATTTCTATTCATCGTGACCGCTCTTATTCTCAAACCGGTAGACGTTTTGTTTAAATAATAATAAAGCAAAGCGATACAAACGATTGACAGAGATAAAATCAACAACCTTTTATAAGGCAATGTAATGCCAAATATTTGCCAGCCTCCATCCATCCAAGCAGGTGCAACAACCGCAACATTCGGAGCGCCAAATATGGATCTGGCAATCTGCTGCAAAATCAAACTAATTCCCCAAGTGGCCAAAAGACTGTCTGTTGGTCGATTATATAGAAAACGAATGATTCCTTTTTCAAGCAGATAACCGATAAACGAAGCAACGAGAAATGAAATCGGTATAGCAATAAAGTAGTAATAATTAAACAAGCTTTCCGGCAAATATTTAGAAAAAATGAGCTGCATTACATAGGTTGCATACGCACCGACCATAATTAATTCACCGTGGGCCATGTTGATGACATTCATTAAGCCAAACGTTATAGCTAAGCCAAGGGCGATCAATAACATGATCGACCCAAGGCTCAACCCGTTAAACAGTTGACTGATGAAAATTGACAAGCTGTTCACTCCTAACAATTTAGATTATTCATTATTTTTAGATAATTTTTCCGCCCAAGAATAGCTTTTTAAATACGGATCCGGCTTCACCGGCTCACCAGAATTCCAAATTTCTTTAAATTGGCCGTCCGGTTGAATTTCGCCGATTCTTACTGTTTTCCACAGATGCTGATTCTCCCCTTCTATTTTTACCGTGCCGCCCGGAGCTTTGTACTCGATTCCCTTCGCAGCTTCCTTGACCTTTTCAACCTCAAAAGATCCCGCTTTTTTTACTGCTTCTGCCCATAAATGAACAGCTATGTAAGCCGCCTCAATCGGATCATCCGTTACACGCTCTTCACCATAAGCTTCTTTATATTTTTCAACAAACGCTTTGTTTTCTGGTGTATCCGTTGTCTGGAAATAATTCCATACCGCTAAGTGGCCGGCTAATACTTCCCCGCCGATTCCTCGAATTTCTTCTTCAGCAATGCTGACCGACATCACAGTAACATCCTTCGATGTGATTCCGGCATCCTTCAATTGTTTGAAAAAGGCGACATTGCTGTCTCCATTTAATGTATTAAAGACTACGTCAGGTTTCACTTTTTTCATTTTATTGATGACCGTGCTGTAATCAGTATGTCCTAAAGGTGTATATTCTTCGACAACTACCTCTCCGCCTTCAGCTTTTAATTGTGCTTTAATAATACTGTTTGCCGTGCGCGGAAACACATAATCCGAGCCAATTAAAAAAAACTTCTTCCCTTTATTGTTTAACAGCCAGCTGACAGCAGGCACAATTTGTTGATTGGTGGTCGCCCCCGTATAAAAAATGTTCGGAGAAGATTCCATTCCTTCATATTGAACGGGGTACCAAAGCAAGCCTTTATTTTGTTCGACTACCGGCAGCATGGCCTTTCTGCTTGCGGAAGTCCAGCCGCCAAAAATCGTCGCTACCTTATCCTGTTGCAGTAATTTCTTTGCTTTCTCAGCAAAAGTCGGCCAGTCAGATGCGCCGTCTTCAATAACCGGTTCAATTTTCTTCCCTAAAAGCCCGCCTGAGTTGTTAATTTCTTCAATCGCCATTAATTCTGCGTCCTTTAAAGAAACTTCACTGATCGCCATCGTGCCGCTTAATGAATGGAGAATACCGACTTTCACAACATCCGTTTCATTTTGTTCGCTATTCTGTCCATCGCTTGATTCCTTTTCCTCTAAAGCAGAAGACATGGCACATCCACTTGCGAAAATTACAGAGAAAATCGTTAGAAATAAAAAAATTTTTTTCATTATTGTCCCCCTTTTTAACACTTTATGTAATTTTATATAACAAAAATACCGATTCCCTTTCCTTCATACAACAAATACGGAAAAAATGTTAACATGATTTTTCAAAAAAATACCTCTAGGTGTTTCCCCTAGAGGCTCTTTTTAATCAAACAAACTCATTCACTTTTTACTTCAAAATGGTTTACTTCTTGTTCCTTTTCAGAAAAAATTGTTTGACACTGTCCATCGTTTCGTAAGTTGGGACAATCACTTTACTTGGATGCTTTCGGGACTATTCAATCATTTAAATCTACCATGCACCGATTATGAAAAAGCATTTTGCAGCCGGCTGCCATTTATTCAATATACCTTACATCTGTAACCGGGAAAAACGGAAGCATCTTAGCTGCATAGTAGCTTAACAAAATAGCGATTATAAAATAAAGGACAAAGCAAAGATCGTATTTGGAAAACCCGATTTCGTAGTAAAACGTTCTTTTTGTGTCATTCGAAAATCTTTTCGCCTCCATCGCTACAGCAATTCTGTGCGCTCTGCGAATGCTTTGCGATAGCAGCGGAATCGAGTATGCTTTCAATTTATGAAAAAAATTCGCTAAGCCTTTTCTTTGTTCAACACCTCTTACAATCATCGCTTGCCGTATTGTTTGAAACTCTTCGATCATAATAGGGATTAAACGAATGCCTGCCATAAAGCTGTAAGCATATTTAGGCTTCAACTTTAATTGCTGCATTAACGAATAAAATAAAAAAACCGGTCTTGTCGTTAACGAAAACATTAACCCAAGCAGAGCGAAGATAAGGGCACGAAATCCTAAATGAAGACCGCGATAAAAGCTTTCTTCTGTAATATGGATCAGCCCCCATTTCCACCATGTTGTCTCACCTTTTCCAAAAAAGATCATGGAGGTAGCAGTCGACACAAAAATAAGCACGAATGGAATCAGCAATAAAAGTATGCGCTTCATCGGATGACCGGTAAAAAAAGCAAATAAAAGAAAGGCGGAAACTGTGTAGTTGATTAAAAAATTAATGTTGTGAATAAACAGAACACTAATAAATAAAACGATCAGAAACAATAGCTTTAAGCTCGGGTTGATTTTATGCAGCCATGTTTCTTTTATGTCAAAATCCATTGTAGATCCCCCTATATCTGAACATACATCTGCTCATCCTCACAAGAATGAATTTCATCCTCTACGAGCTTCCCGCCTTCGATCCGCCAAACTCTTGTCGCCATATGCTTTGCTATTTGTTCATCATGTGTCACCATCAAAATGGTAGACCCTTGTTTGCGATAATGTTCTAAAAGCTCCAAGAGCTGAAATGTATTGGATGAGTCTTGCCCAAAAGTCGGTTCATCTAAAAGCATGATCGGCTGTTTTTTAATGATTGAAGCGGCAACACTCAATCTTCTTTTTTGTCCCATTGAAAGCTGATAAGGGTGTTGATGGCGGTGCTTCTGTAAATGAAATAATTCGAGCATTTCTTCTACTTTTGTTCGAATTTCTTCTTCTTTCATCCGTTCAATCCTCAACGAATAAGCAATTTCATCGTAAACTGAATTGGTGACAAATTGAAATTCCGGATTTTGAAAAACGAACGACAGCATGTTGGAAAGCTTTTTTATTTTCTTTGCTTCTTTTTCTAACAGCAAATAAGTGCCGGTCGTTTGTATAAACTGCATCAATGAATGTAACAAAGTGCTCTTTCCGGCGCCGTTTTTCCCCACTATCGCAATCCATTCACCTGCATGAACCTTTCCATATGGTACATCGATTTTGACTTCCTTCTTTCGATATCCTTTAAATTGCTCAAGCTCAATCACGACCTGTTCTTTTAAAGGGGTTTTTTTGTAATACCCCTGCTTATCACGAAGATAATCCTCCCATACACCGGGATACCAAATGCCGTCTTCGCGAATTTCTTTCCGATACCGAGAAAAAATTTGTTCTTTCGGACCGTCTGCGACGATTTGTCCTTTTTGATTAAATAAAAGTATGCGGTCGACAAAGTCAAGAACATGATCAATTTTATGTTCAACGATGATAACTGTTTTATCTTGAGCTGCTTGTTTCATCGTGTCCCATACCGCTTTTGTCCCTTCCGGATCCAGCATTGCAGTCGGCTCGTCCAAAAATAACACGTCTGGATGCAATGCTAAAACAGTGGCGATCGCCAGCCGTTGCTTCATGCCGCCTGATAATGATTGAATACTGATATGAAGATCATCAAAATGAAGGCCGACCATTTCCAGGTAAACTCGCATTTTTTCATGCATTTGTTCTCTTTGCACTTGCAAATTTTCCAAAACAAAAGCCATTTCTTCATCTACATACGGCATGCAAAATTGCGTGTCAGGATCTTGAAACACATATCCCCAAGATGACGGAGTCAAGATTTTTTCTACTTTCATCGGCACTTCAATAGATTTTGGAATTAAACCGCTTAGCACCTGCAAAAACGTCGATTTCCCACAGCCGGAAGGACCAAGAAGCAAGACTTTTTCTCCCTTATAGAAAGAAGAGGATACATCCTTAAAAAGCAAGGATTCCTCTCCAGGATATTTTAATCGTAAATTTTTCACTTCGCATACTAGATCCATGTTTGCCACCTCTAGTTCAGTGCGTCATAATCTTCATGCGACGCAGGTCTTACTAAATTAGTCACTCCTGTTGCTTCCAAAGATTTCACTAGATAATAGGCAAACGCGCCGGCAATAATGATTGAGCCAATCAATCGAGCTCCAATGAATAATAGCAAGTTCCAAAATACTAAGTCATCTATATAGCCTTTATAAAGATCCATAATTAGCGAACCAGCTGCTGAAGCGGCTGCAGCCAGCATGACAACACCGATATTAAACTTTTTATATCGAAAAATCGCAAAAATGATCTCTGCAAATAGTCCTTGGACGATTCCGTAAAGAAGAACCTCTATGCCGAATTCAGAGCCGGTTATAAATTCTGCAGATGCCGCTGCTGTTTCCGCTATCAGCGCTACTCCAGGCTTGCGAATAATAAGAAAGGCGACCGTCGCAGCAATAAACCACATACCGTATATGAGCTGGTCGACATGCAGCCCGATCGGCTTGACCGCATAGTAAAGCGGTCCCCATAGTTTATAAACAATTCCAAAAACGATCGAAATAACAATTGTTACTAGAATGTCTGTCAGTTTTAATCCTTTCATTATGATCAAACTCCTTTATTGACTGATTTTTGGTTCCACTTCCCATTTTTCTAAACGGTAAGCCATTTCCCAAAACGCTAATTCATATTGACTGCTGATGATAAAATGCTCTTCCATTCTTTTTAGATCGGCTTCTATCGTTTGTTGTGCGATTTCATCCAGCCTGTCAATTTGTTCTTCGACAAGCTGCTTAAACCAATCGCCCCCATAAGCCGCAATCCATTGTTGATAAATCGGTTCTTTTGGCTTCGCATCTTTTAATTTTTCGCCAATTTCGTAATATAGCCAATAGCACGGAAGTATTGCAGCAATAATATCGCCTAAGTGACCGTTGATCGCCGCTCGATATAAATGGGAAGTATAGGCGTACGCCGTTGGGGCCGGCTTAAAATTCGCCTTCTCCTCCTCTGTGATTCCCAGCTGTTTGGCAAATGTTTCATGAAGAGATAATTCCGCTTCAAATGTTCCTTGTGCATGCTGAGCCATTCGCGATGTCGTATATAAATCGTTTGCTTTTGCCGCTCCATACGATTGCACTTTTGCAAAATGGCTTAAATAATACGAATCTTGCAAAACGTAATAACGAAAACATTCAAGCGGCAAACTCCCATCGGCAATACCTTTTACAAATGGATGATCGAAGCTGGCCTGCCATATCGGATCTGCTTTTGTTCGAATTTTTTCAGTAAATTTCATGTTCATTCTCTCCTATATTAAGAATTGATTTCGATTGGCCACATTTCTTTTCGTTCAGACATTTCCCAAAACATATATTCGTATTTGCTCGTTGTGACAAAAATATCTTCCAGCCATTTCAATTCTTCTTCCCGTTTTCCTTCTGCAAGCTCATTCATTAAATCTTTCAGCCATTTTGCCAATTCACCGAATTCTGTTGATGCGTACATTTTTACCCACTCGCCGTAAAACTCATGTTCACTGGCACCAGGAATCTCATGTAAGCGTGTGCCGATTTCATAATAGCTCCATGTACATGGAAGGACTGCGGCAACCAGTTCTGCCAATGATCCTCGCTGCGACACATTTAACATATAGCTCGTATATGCAACGGTTGTAGCAGCAGGCTGAACTTGTTCTAATTTTTCCTTCTCTATTCCTATTCTTTCAGCGTATTGACGATGCAAATCCATTTCCACTTTTAACGTCGAATGTAGAAGATCAGCAAAAACTGTCATTGTTTGAAGATTGTGAGCCTTTAAGCTTCCAAGGGCAAACAGGCGGCAGTATTCGATTAAATAAAGATAATCCTGCTCCATAAAAAAGCGAAATTTGTCGATATCCAGCGTCCCATTGCCGATTCCTTGAACAAACGGATGATGGTAACTCGCTTCCCAAATCGGTTTTGCAGTTTTATACAATCGGTCTGTAAACATTTGAATTACCCCTTTCGCAGCTTTTGTAATTGTCATCGTTTTTTCTGATACCAATCAAATAAAAACGCGATCAGCGATTTTGTAAATGTTTTTAATTGGGGGATGGACAGCTTTTCATTCACCGAGTGTGCATCTTCAAGCGTGCCCGGTCCATATAAAACGACGGGAATTCCCGCTTCACTCAGCCAGCCGCCGTCTGTCACAGTAGGGGACATCGTCAGCTTTGCTTCCTCATTAAATGCCAGTTTATGTGCTTTTTGTAATGTTTTCACTCCGAGTGAATGTTCGTCATATGAAAAAGCTGGGAAAATTTCTCCTCGATCTTCAATCATCGATGTGCCGCCCCATTTAAATTTCGGAGGATATTTCCGAAGCCATGGATCAGCCATTGCAACATGATGGATATGTTCTTCAATTTCCCGGATCACCTCTACATAATGCTCTTCCGGGTAATAGTGAACGGTAATCCAAAGGGAACATTTATCGGCCACAAAAGCGGCGTGCCTTCCACCTTCAATCACTGCAGGATTAATTGTGGCAGAACCAGGCGGAAAGCCTTTGCTCGTTTTCATCACTGCCCAATGCTGTTCAAGCTCTCGCAGTCCTTCAATAATTTTCATCATTTTTTCAATCGCGCTTGCCCCAAAAAGCTTCCCGCCGGCATGAATCATTTGTCTTCTCGTGCCATCGTGAAATGTCTCGGGGCTTTCAATCGTAATCCAGCCCGTGATCACCCCGCCTTGCCCTTGTATTTCACAGTTGCTTGAATCGACAACGATGGCAAAATCAGCTCGATATCCCCGGTCGCAGCACGATTTTGTTCCTGCTTCGCCTACTTCTTCTCCGACGACGGACTGAAAAATGATATCCCCTCCCGGCTCAATGCCGTTTTCTTGCAGCAGCTTTAATGCAAACAGACTGGCAGCCATTCCCCCTTTCATATCCGCTACACCGCGTCCGTATATGTAATCCCCTTTAACCGTTGCCTCAAAAGGAGGCGTTAGCCATTCTTCTCCCTCTTCGATTGAAGCGACATCAATATGCCCGTTAATAATTAAACTGTGGTAATTTTCTGGATCTTTTCCTTTTTTCGTTCCTACTACGACTGGATCTTGTTCATATAAATCCCATTGATCAATGGAAAAGCCGATGTCTTCCAAATATGAGGCGACATACTTTTGAGCCTCTTTTGCATTTCTTGCCGGAGGGCTCGGCGTTTCAAACGATACGAGTGTTTTTAGAAGATTCAGAAGTTCTTCTTCCCTTTCATCAATTTGCTGAAATAGCGTTTGTAACACGTTGTCTCCCCTTTCTTAACATTTTGTTTTGAAAAATGGTTTGCCAACCAGCCTTGTAATGCAAAAAGCCCGTTCCCAATATAAGGGAACGGGCAAGTATATACAAAACCCATAGACAGGTTTCGATATTACTGCACCACTTCCCTACGCTAGTATGATCTAGATCAGGTTCAAAGGGTCAAGGCACACGCCTTTCTCAGCCTTTCGGCTCCCCTAGTGGTATGTTAATATTATGAAATTTTCATTTAATTTCATTAAATCATAAAATATAGAAAAATACAAGCTAACGGTTAATTGATCCTTTTTGCTGTCTTTAATAATTCACGATAACCAATTCGAGTAAATTGCAAATGTTGATCAATATAATTAGCCTTTTTCAAATGCTCGATGGATTGTTCAGAAAAACTGCCGCTAATTTCCTGAAACCTTTGATTAATTTCCACTAACGAATGATTTAATATAAAATCTGCATCAAGCAGCAGGACAATCCGCTCGATCTCAGGATCTCTTTTTAAAATCAAGTTGGCAATCCGGCCTTTCATGAATGCCAGCTCTTGTTGAAGCTTTGAAGCTTCATCCTCTTTTTCTCTAATTTTGGCTCGGTACTTTTGTTTTTCTTCCTCTTCGATACCGGCTTTTGTTAATAGCTCCTCCAACAATTGCGTTTTATCAAGCTCCAGTTTATTTAATTGCTGTTCTTTTCGCGCCATTTCTGTTTCATCAGGCAGCTTTTCAGTTTGAATAGGCTCTTTTCGTTCTTCTTTCATCTTTATCATATAGTCTATTTTCCGATAGACAAGGAAGGCGAGAACAACTAAACATCCATTTAATAGCAGAGATATAAAACGCACGACGACGTCGTTAAACGCAAGCAAATAAAATAGGAAAAGGATAACGATGACAGCCAAAAGCACCTTTAATAGATTCATAATGGAAAAAGTTTGTGATTGTTTTGCCATCCACCTATGCTCCTTTTTGTTCAAACTAGCATCATTTATTATAGCATGTTGTGATTTGGAATGTGAATCATTTCTTTAGGATTGAGAGCTGGAAAAAGGATGTCAGATGAATGGTAAATGGAGATGCTTATCTTTTGAAAGCTTCGAAGCAATAAAAACAAGTCCTTTCAAAGCCGGAAAGGTATTTCTAAAATGAAAAACCACCTGCAATGTTTTGCAGATGGTTGAATCATTCAGCGTTTTCTGTTTCCGCTAACACCCGATTAACACGTTTTTCCAGCATTTTCATTCCGCTTCCTCCTGCTTGGAAGTGGCGAAGAATGCCGTTTTTGTCAAAAACATAATATGCAGGTACATATTGATTTTCAAAAGCATCGGTTAATTTATGTTCGTTGTCAACAAAGATCGGTTGCGTAATCCCGTGTTCTTCCGCTACTTTTTTAATATCATCAATATCTAAATCCTTTTCGGAGCGAGGCATATGAACAGCTACTACGTTCAGTTTATCTTTATATTGATCGCGGAACTCATTTACTTTCGGCATTGCTTCTTTACACAAATGGCAGCTGATTGACCAAAAATGGATTAATGTTGGTTTTTCACCGATTAATTGCTCTTTCGTTACTTCGCCATTCAGCCAAGTTGTTGCTCCGACTAATTCAGGCATTGGCTCACGTAATTTCATTTCCGCTTCCTCCTTGAAGAATGAATATCAAAAAAATAATCGTTTGAAAAAAGGCCTAACGTACTGCTAGGCCCTTTGAATGAAAAGCTTCATTATACTTTAAGCGTTTCTTGACCAGGCTTCCAGTTTGCTGGGCAAAGTCCGCCAGTTTGAAGCGCTTGAAGTACACGCAATGTTTCATCAACATCGCGGCCAATGTTGTTATGGAATACTGTTTGATATTGAAGTTCGCCTTCTGGATTGATGATGAACAATCCGCGAAGAGCAACTCCTTCTTCTTCGATTAAAACGCCGTAGTCTCTTGATACTTGATGATTTGTATCTGCTGCAAGCGGATATTTAATATCGCCTAAACCGTTCTCTTCGCGAGGAGTTTTAATCCAAGCTAAGTGTGTGTGAATTGTGTCAGTTGATACACCAATCACTTCTGCATCAAGATCTTCAAATTCTTCATAACGGTCAGAAATAGCTGTGATTTCAGTTGGACAAACGAAAGTGAAGTCCATTGGATAAAAGAAAAGAACTGTCCATTTTCCTTGTTTCATGATTCCTTCCAAGCTTACTTTACCAAACTCTTTGTTTGGCAAAACGGCATCCATTTCAAAACGTGGAGCTTGTTTACCAACCAAACGCTCTGCCATTATGTAACCCTCCATTTTAAAATTTTATTTTAAAGGAAACTTTTTGATCGTTTCCTTCAAAAACAAATGAGAATGAATTGAGTATTTTCTCAATATCCTTCCTCCGATTACTATTATATATAACAACAAAATTTTAGTCAATTTTAAATAATAATTAATTTAAATAATCTGTTTTACATTTTCATTGCGACGAAGAGAACAATAATACTATTTCCAATTTTCGCCGCTATCATTAAAAAAATGTAACAATCATTGAAAATTCCTTTTTCTATGTTAAACTTTCAACTGTACATTCAGTTTAACATGATCCCGTCAAATAACCAAATGATTGGCTCGAAAAGAAAGGGGAAATGGTTTTGAACTTTTTTGAATCTATTGATTGGGCTGATCTGGCTTTAAAAACAGGAGAAGTTTTGGCCAAGCTTATTGGAATTTACATTGCATATATTATCGTCAAATCAATCGGCAATAAAATTATTTACAAAATGTTTGAGGGGCTTGAGAATCGGAAGGAAATTTCCATCACGCGGGCTAAAACGCTGCAAACATTAGTTTTGAATTTCTTTCATTATGCCCTGTTTTTCATTTTTATTGTTACCGTTTTTCAAGTGTTTGGCTACAATGTCACAGCGCTTTTAGCCGGGGCTGGGGTTGTTGGTCTTGCGATCGGCTTTGGAGCTCAAGGGCTCGTCAGCGATGTTGTGACAGGATTTTTCCTTCTCCTAGAAAAACAACTTGATGTTGGAGATTATGTCACTACAGGCAATTATTCAGGCATTGTGGAAGCTGTCGGTTTACGAACGACGCAAATCCGAGGCTTTGACGGCACATTGCATTATGTTCCAAACAGGCAGATTGTCGGCCTTTCCAATCATTCAAGAGGAAATATGCAAGCCCTTGTTGATATCAGCATATCGTATAATGAAGACTTAAATCGGGTCATGTCCATTCTTCAAGAAGCTTGCGACCAATTTGCAAAAGAAACTGAAGAGGTTGTGGAAGGTCCGGATGTTTTAGGAGTGCAAAATTTCGGCTCGTCTGATGTGATCATCCGCATCATCGCCAAAACGAAAAACATGGAGCAGTGGGCTGTTGAAAGAAAGCTCCGGAAACGGCTAAAAGAAGTGCTTGATGAAAACGGCATCGAAATTCCGTTCCCTCATCAAGTGATGATTCATAAGAACGAGCATCAAAAGGAAAGAGGATGATATCTCATCCCCTTTCCTTTTTAATTATGACTTCGTGTTTGTATAGAACGTATTGCTAATTTTTTTGCTCTTGCTTTATGCAGGAGGCTATGAATCTTCTATTTATTACCTTTCCATTCAAAATATTGACAAATAAGATCGACCGCTTTAAAGATTGCTTGTTCATTTGGTGAAAGCTTCGCATGATGAAGGCCGTAAGGAGAATCAACTCCAAGCCAAAACATAAATCCCGGAATTTTCGCCAACATATAGCCGAAATCTTCCCCAGTCATCGCTTCTTTGCATACGTGGAGTTGAATTTCTGTTTCATTCTGGACAAACTCCATAAATTCTTTTGATAACGCTTCATCATTCCACACTTGATAATACATCGAACCCCAGTCAATTTCTGCTTTGCATTGGTAGCCGATTTCTATACCTTTGACCATGTCTTCAATCCGCTTTTTCACTTTTTCCATCGATTCGACAGAAAATGTGCGAATCGTTCCTTCCAATCTGGCGTGATCCGCAATTATATTTTGTATCGTGCCGCTTGCAATTTTTCCAATGGTAATTACAGCACTATCCAAAGGATCTATATTGCGGCTAACGATGGATTGCAGCTGGGTGACAAGGGCGCAAGCAGCGACGACCATATCATGTGTCGTGTGCGGAAAAGCGGCATGGCCTCCCTTCCCGGTTAAATCGATAAACAACTCGGACGTATTAGCAAAAAGTAGTCCAGGCTTCATTCCGATAGTTCCAACCGGAAGCTCTGGAGCAATGTGAAGCGCAGTGATCATATCCGGCATCCATTGTTGCATAATCTCGCTGTTTAGCATCGGCTCTGCACCGCCGGGCCCTTCTTCTGCCGGCTGAAAGATGAATAGCAGATCATCTTGAATCGGATGATAGGCGAAATGAGTTAAAACCCCCAAAGCGATCGTCATATGAAAGTCGTGACCGCAAGCATGCATCAAGCCTGGATGTTCTGATTGAAATGAAAGCCCCGTTTTTTCTTCAATCGGCAATCCGTCAATATCTGTCCGGTAGGCTATCATTTTTCGAGGATTTGTTCCATGGACCTTCACGAAAATACCTGTTCTCCATGTTTTCACTTCAAGCCTTTCGTTCGGCAGCGAATGAATATAATCTAATAAATATTTTTGTGTTTTATGTTCTTGAAATCCGAGTTCAGGTATTTTATGCAAATCACGGCGAATGGCAATAAGCGCATCCTTATTCATATGAGTCCCCTCCTAAAGGATAAGCGTGGACGCTGTCCACGCTTCGAATTTAGAGCTGCCGCAATTCTTGCTTAATTTCAATTTTCGCTTTCGTTTTTTCGTCAATATCTTTAATTTTTTTCGCAGGAACACCTGCAACAACTGTGTACGGTTCAACATCTTCCACTACAACAGCACCAGCTGCAACAACCGCGCCTTTTCCTACCCTTACACCTTCTAAAATGACGGCGTTTGCTCCGATCAAAACATCATCTTCGATTACGACAGGTTTTGCAGAAGGCGGCTCAATTACACCAGCTAAAACCGCTCCGGCACCAATGTGGCAGTTTTTACCAACCGTTGCACGGCCGCCCAATGTTGCATTCATGTCAATCATCGTTCCTTCACCAATGACGGCGCCGATATTGATCACTGCCCCCATCATGATGACCGCATTATCTCCGATTTCCACTTGATCACGGATGATTGCACCTGGTTCAATTCTCGCTTTTACGCCTTTTAAATCAAGAAGCGGGATCGCTGAGTTCCGGCGGTCATTTTCAACAACATAGTCTTCAATTTTATCTTTGTTTTCTGCTAGTGCTTGTTCAATTTCAGACCATTCTCCAAAGATGATGCCTGTGTTTCCAGTAATAAATGTTTTGGACTGTTCTCCAAAGTTGATTCCTTCTAATTGACCTTTTACATAAACTTTTACAGGAGTCGTTTTTTTACTGTTTTGTATAAATGAAATAATTTCGTTTGCATCCATCATTTTCATCGTAATACTCCTCTCTGTTTTTCTGTACCCCCATTACTGTATCAAAGAAAAGAATCAATTGACAAGCAAATTTATCATTCATTAATAAATTGATGGACGATTTCCATAAACGCCTGCACTTGTTTAAGCTTTAACGATGATTCATGCCCGATCAACCAAGTATCCCTTTTAATCGGCTTTCCTTCATGATCAATGAGCGGCAGTCGAAAGATCGAACCATCCTTTTCATCAATGCTGACAGAAGGCAAAATCGCAAAGCCGATACCATGATACGCCATTTGCTTGCACGTCTCGATCTGATCAACGACAATTGTCCTTTTTGGCGGGTTTTTAAATTGCCTGTGCCACCATTCTTGTATTTCTTGATAGTATGTAGAATCACTTTTAAATTGAATAAAAGGCCGCTCTGTGTGTACTAAATCATCGATGCTTTGAATTTCTGTGTCAACTAAATACAAAGTATCTTCCAGCAAATGCTGTTTAAACCCTTTCCAATCAGGGTTTCCGCGTATGATTCCGATATGAATATCATCTTCATATAAACATTTTAATATTTCGCTTGACCACCCGGTTATAAGTGAAATCTCCGCCTGAGGGTATTTTTGTACATATTTTTTCAAAACTTTTGGAAGCCAGTGCTGGCCGATTATAGATGCCACTGCAAGCTTTAACGTCCCGTACACTTCTCCTTCCAAAACAGAGATTTCCTCTCTTACCTTCTCTTCCTTTTCAATCATTTCTTTTGCAAACTGGACAACTTTTTCTCCTGCCGGTGTAAGAGTCAATCCCTTTTGTGAGCGCAAAAAAATTTTAAATCCCCATGCTTTTTCGATCGACTGAAGACGCTGCGACAAAGCAGGCTGGGAAACAAAAAGTCGGTCAGCCGCTTTTCTCATATTTTTTTCTTCAGACAAAGTCACAAGGATTTGCAATTCCGAAATTTGCATCGCTAAACCCTTTCCTTAGTGGATTCAATAGTTCAAAAACATTATAAAATATTTTTGCTTTTCCGTCATAACAAGTTTAGCAAAAAACATTCATTTTAATTCTCTCTTCGGAAGAAAGAAAATAAAAAGAACGCTCAAAATTGCTAATAAAAAGACGACGAAATAAACATGGTGAAGAGCAATGCTCAAACCAGACTCAAGAACCTCTTTTATAGGACCGGAAAGATCTGATTCTGGATTCAATAGGTTGTTGGCCGAATCAATGTTTAAGTTTTTTCCAGCACTATGCTCCTCCAAATATGTTTGCAGCTTGCTGTTTAAAATCCCGCCGAGCAAAGCGGCGCCGACGGTGTTGCCGAGATTTCGCATAAACATATTGGTGGCGGTGGCAATTCCGCGTTCTTTCCAATCAACTGCCGATTGAATCGATACAATGAACGAGGTCGATGTCAGCCCCATTCCGACGCCGAGTAAAAAAGAGCCGATCATAGCATGAACAGGTCCGTCATCTGCTGAAAGCATAACAAAGACAAGACTGCCGGCCAATAAAAAAATGCCTCCTAAAATTGATGTGGCACGAAAGCCGGCTTTTAAATAAATCCTCCCCGCTACTGTTGAAGCAATCGGCCATCCGATTGACATCGTTGTCAGCGTGAATCCAGCCACCATTGCCGATTTTCCCATAACACCTTGCACAAATGTCGGCAAAAAGGTGGAAATGCCCATAAGCATCATCCCGGTCGTCAAGGACGTTACATTCGCAAGCAAAATGGAGCGATTTTTCCAAAGCGAAAGCGGCATCATCGGATCATCGGCCCGATTTTCCTGAAAAATAAACAATATAAAGAAGCAGCATGCAACAGCTAATAGCGCCGCAACCTCCCAGGAAGTCCAAGACCAGCGGACTCCTCCTTCGACAAGGACGATCATCAACAAGCTGATCGCAATAAGCATGAACATGGCGCCTGCATAATCAATGCTCGACTTTTTCTTATCAATGCGTTCATTCAAAAACAGACCGATTCCTGCCATTGATAAAATGCCTAAAGGAACATTCACCCAAAATACAAACTTCCAGCTTATGTACTCAACGAACAAGCCACCTAAAACGGGACCGATTATTGCAGAAATTCCCCATACACTGGACAAATATCCTTGTATTTTGGCTCTTTCTTCTACAGTATAAATATCGCCGACAATTGTTGTGGCGACTGGCATCACAGCTCCGGCTCCAATCCCTTGTATAAAACGGTATATAATTAAAGTTTCCATCGAATCGGCGAGACCGCAAAGCACAGAGCCAATTAAAAAAATAATGATGCCAAAAGCAAAAATCGGTTTTCTTCCAAACAAATCCGCCAATTTACCATATATTAAAATCGTTACGGAATTCATTAGTAAATAGGAAGAAAAAATCCAGCTATATTTTGAAAAACCGCCAATTTCTGCGACAATGGCAGGCATTGCTGTGGAAACGATCGTTGCCTCAACTGCAGCCATAAACATCGCCAGCATGACGGCAGCTAAAACGAACGGACGCTTTGTTTCTTTATGGTCTAGTTTTCCCCTATCTTTTTCAATAAGCGCCTCTTTCATCACGATCACCTCATTTGAAAATCACTTTCAATCGTTTGTAAGCATGAATTCATTTTGCCATAGCATTCGCATTCGTTCAATTGCTTTCCCAAAAAAACAATATCTATATTTTCATTATTTGAAGGTTGGATGGATTCGAAACTATTGAGCCAATATGAAATAAAAACGCCGGCAAGGGCGTTTTTATTTGGGAAACCTGGAATTTAATATCATTAGTTGTTTATGGAGCTTTTTTAAGATGACCCTTCTTGTAAAAATCCCCTCTAAAACACCGTCCTCATTCGTTATACATACAAACGTATGATTAATAACGAGCTTCAGCGCCTTCATCCAATCATCCGATACATTCAATCTGGAAACATCTTTGTTCATTACTTCTTCTACTTTCATATTTTGCAAACGCTCAAATTCGATTCGTTCCAATCCTAAAATTGAATCCATGATCAAATTCGTCGTAATCAGCCCGTGCAAGCGATATTGAGCATCCAAAACCGGAACAGCTGTATAGCCTGTTTTCGTCAACACTAATAATGCATGCTCTAAGTTATTTCCCATTTGGACATGAGCCACTTTGTCTGCAGGTATCATCAAATCTTTAATCGAAATATTTGTAAATTCTTCAGAAAAAACTTTTGTCATTCGTTTCTTCCTCTCACTTTGACATTTCATTTTAATCATAACATATGATCTGGAAAATGTGTTCCATTTACCAAAAAGAAACTTCCTATTTTATGATATCATTATGTAAGCGTTTTATCACGTGATAAACTTACATTTCTGCGAAAAGCGATGCTCTTGCAAAGAGCATCGTTCAGATGCCTCTCACACTCAAAAACTGGTCCTCACAAGGATACAGGTTACGTATGCGAACGGATTTTGTCATAAAGCTCCACTAATTTTTTGTATGTACATAAATCAAACTCTTTTTTTCCGCATTCAATATCATTGATTTCGCTCACAACCAATTCAATCGCAAAATGGTTGCGAAACAAAATTGCGACAAGCAATTGCTTTTCTTCTAGAGACAATACCGGTTGAACAGCTCGCATCGTTATTCATCCTCCAGTGCCTTCATTTTAAAAAACATCCTAACCATAACATATAATGAGCAGCTTTAAAATTATGTCGAAATTTGCTTACATCATGAAAAATAATATTCCTTTTTTCGCAGCTTTCAATTACAAGAAGCTGGAAATCGAATCAGAAGCCCGAAGCTGGAGCATGTGCAGATTGTTTTTTGTTTAATTAACCAAGTCGATTAAATGACATCACCGTTCGAACCGCTGCATTCAGTTCCTCTGGCTCCGGCAATTGTGTTTATTTACACTGATTCTAAATGATAGATACGTTTCTTCGCCAATAAAGTGTTGGAACTGATGCGAGGGCTTCTCCCCTTTGAAACCGTATGCTCTCTCTGTTATATGAAAAGATTTGATTGAAATGAAATGGGAAACATGGACCCATTGCTCAATAATCTTTGAGGCGGAAGCGAACAATGAAGCCAGCCAAACTTTCTCAAAAATAGTTGAACTAGAGCAAAAGATCATGTAGAGCTGTATTTCCGGTCATTCTGTACGTCAGACAGCTCGAATTAGGACAAAGAGTTGAAAGATGCTAATCAATGCGTCATTAGGTGGGAAAAATGTTCAATTTTAAATCATCACGGTTGAAGCTCTTGGAGACAAAAATACTCTTTATGAAAGGCTGCACATAAAACGAAGAAGAAAAAGAAGCTGTCATTACCTTCAGTAAAATGTTCGATCAACTGCCAAACTTCTTGAATTCTGCTAAAAAATGAGCATTTAAAGAGAGTCTATGAGGCAAACTTTTTCACACTGACAAAGGCAGGAACGGCGGAGGGAGATCTCAGCCCTCCTGCCGCCCAATTTTTATTAAATAAGGCATCAATTTGTCTTACTTCCAGCCAGATGTATTACGAGTATCATGTAAGCAAATAGATGCCGTCTAGCTAAAAAAGGATGAACAGCCAGCCGACACATAGGAGTAATGGAAGATTTCTAAATTACTATCAGCTATTTTATTCCTTTCCTCATTCTTTTCTAAACGAAATGTGCCTCGATCATGATGATTTTTTCAATAAAATATAGATAAAGTAGGGCGCCCCGATTAAAGCTGTCATAATGCCCGCTGGGATGCCGTCCGGAAGTGTGATGTTTCGCCCGATTGTATCGGCTAGTAGTAGAAGCCACCCTCCCAACAAAATCGCAATCGGAAGATAAAGTTGATTGCGGGGACCAATCAGTGACCGTGCTAAATGGGGTGCCAAAAGACCGATAAACGCTACACCTCCCGTTACAGAAACCGCAGCTGCGGCAAGCCCGACAGCAGCCAATAGAAGCGTAATTCGCTCCCTCTCAATCTTCAAGCCAACCCCGACAGCAGTAGGATCGTTTAAACTTAATAAATTTAATTGTTGAGCTCTGAAAGCAATAAACGAAATCAAAATGACAATCCAAGGTAAAATTGCCAAAATAAACGGCCAATCTGCCCCCCAAACGTTCCCTGCCAGCCATTTGGCGATAAAATCAACTTTTTGCCGTTCTGCAGAAGAAATAATGACGATCATGGTTCCTGATAAAGCCATGGCGAAGCCGACACCGATAAGGACTAATCGATCGGGGTTTAAACCGGCATTTCGATCATAAGAAAAAACGTAAATAGCCCCTGCCGTTAAAAGAGCGCCGATAAAAGCTGCGACTGGCAGTAAATACACAAATGAGCCGACATCAATTGGAAAAAATAAAAAGAACACTGCAATAGCTACTCCTGCTCCGGCATTAATCCCAATGATCCCCGGCTCAGCCAAATCGTTTCTAGTAATATCTTGAAAAATCGCCCCGGAAACCGCCAAAGCCATTCCTGCCAATAAGGTCACAATGATCCGCGGCAAGCGGACGGAAAATAAAACGAACTCCTCTTTAAACGTCCCGTGGCCGAGAATAGTTGGAAGCAAACGATTCATCGAGACGGAGGAGGTGCCTAATCCCATTCCGATGATGGCCGTTGCAGCAATTAAAAGAATCAGAACAAGTATGATCAGCCGCTGCTTTTTTACAATTGCCGGATGTATGATCATGTGATAGCTTTCCCCCTTTTTTGCACAATGAACAGGAAGAAAGGCAAACCTAAAAAGGAAACAATGGCCGCCACTGGTGTTTCGTAAGGAGCATTAATCGTTCTGGCAAGCGTATCAGCGATTAATAAAAAGCAGGCGCCGAATATCGCAGACATTGGGAGAATATAACGATAATCGGCCCCTACGACCGAACGGACGATATGCGGAACCATTAAACCGATAAATGCCATATTCCCAACAAGGGCTACAGATGCACCAGTAAGCAATATAATGATGATAAACAGCACCATTTTTATTTGTGCCGTTTTTTGTCCTAACCCGACTGCCACATCTTCATTTAAACTTACAATGGTCAGCTGCCTTGAGAAAAAAAGAGAAATGGTGATCCCAACGAGAGCAATCGGTATGAGGATCTTGAGCTGTTTCCATGTTGCACCGACAAGTCCTCCAGCTGTCCACATCGAAACATTTTTGTAAATATTAAAATATAAGCTGATTCCTTCCGCGACGGCAAAAAGAAAAGCAGACACAGCAGCCCCCGCTAAAACGATTTGAAAAGGAGAAATCCTTCCTTTTTTTACCGCACCGATTCCAAAAACTAAAAAGGCGCCAGCTGCTGCTCCAATAAAGCACACAATGGTCATACTAAAGTAATTTGCGTTTGGAAAAAGGGCAATTGTCAAAGCGAGTGCAGCATTTGCTCCGGCTGTCAGCCCTAATAATCCTGGATCTGCTAATGGATTGCGAGTCAATCCTTGCATGATTGCTCCGGCTACTGATAAAGAAGCGCCGACAAAAATAGCACCGACTTCGCGCGGAAGACGAATTTCCCGAATCATATCAATCGTCTTACCAGCCGCATCTGTCGTTAGCGCCAGCCAAACATCTTTTACACTAGTGTCTGCCGCTCCAAACACCATCGCTAAAAAAAACGAACCAATCAGCAAAATGACTGCGAATATGAATTTAAAGAAAAATGAAGCGGAATCGTTTTTTAGCATACATCTCATCTCTTCTATTTTTCTATTTTATAGATGGAAAGAAGAGAAATTCATGCCTGCTGAATTTCTCTTCTTCTAATTACTTATTTTTTTCCAAGAAATTTTTCTCGAAAGAATTCAAGCTGATATTCCAATGTCAGTCGATCATTGAAATAAAATTCATTAGCATTTACTTCAAACACGCGATTGTTTTTGACAGCCGGTATGTTTTTATAAGTATCTGTTTCTTGGAAAGAGTTATCAGCATCCGAATACTTACTGACGATCAAATAATCCCCTGCAAAATCCGGAAGCACTTCAGTCGATAAAGCATAATAACCTTGTTTTAAAGCTTTCTCTTCCACTTTTTTAGGCATTTTTAGCTTCATGGCTTGGTATAAAATTTCTGTTCCTCTTCCCCAGTTGTTCCCAAACACATATAATTGCTTATCAAAACTTTCAATGACTGAAACAGTTGCATCTTCCCCAATTTTCGCGCGAATTTCTTCTCCTGTTTCTTCAGCTCTTTTTTTGAAATCCTCGACCCACTCTCTTGCTTCTTTTTCCTTATTTAAAAGCTTGCCGATTTCTATATGCTGTGTTAAATAATCGACTTTTCCATAAGTAAACGTAACAGTAGGCGCTATCTTTTTCAGTTTATCTACATTTTTAATCGTCGATAATCCGATGATTAAATCCGGATTTAGTTCAATGATTTTTTCTAAATCTTCATCAGATACTTCTGCAACATCTTTCAATTTGTCTTTCCAGCGCGGATTCATTTTTGACCATGAATCAACACCAACGAGATTTACTCCTAAAGACATCACATCTCCGGCAAATGACGAGAGAACAACGACTCTTTTAGGATTAGCCGGGACTTCAACAGGACCGTTTTCCGATTGATATGTAATCGTTTCAGGTTTTTCTTCTTTCTTTTCAGCGCTGTCTTCCTTTTTATTACCACAAGCGCTAACTATGAGAACCAACAAGAACAGAATTGGAATAAGACGTTTTTTCATGTTTTTCTTCTCCTTTTATTAGATTGTACGTGATGCATATTGGTTTATCTGTTCGGGGATCCCGTCCTATTACAGCATCAATTTGAAATACTTCTTTCAGCACGTTGCAGTCGATTACTTCGTCACTCGTCCCGGCTTTGATAATTTGTCCGTCTTTCAACGCTATAATATAATCGGCAAAACGAGCTGCTTGATTGATATCATGAAGCACCATGACGATTGTCCGCCCCTGCTCTTTGTTTAACTGCTGTAGAAGCTCTAGTACTTCAAGCTGATGCGCCATATCTAAATAAGTGGTCGGTTCATCCAAAAAGATGATGTCCGTTTCTTGAGCAAGCGCCATCGCTATCCAGACACGCTGTCTTTGACCGCCTGACAGCGCATTGACTGGCTGGTGTTTAAAATCGGCCGTTTTCGTAACTTCTAAAGCCCAGTTTATGACCTCAAGATCTTTTTTTGTTAATCTGCCGAAGCCTTTTTGATATGGGTAGCGGCCGTAAGATACAAGCTCTCCAACGGTAAGGCCGGCTGGACTTTCTGGTGATTGAGGAAGTATGGCCATTTTTTTCGCCAGTTCTTTCGTATCCTGCTTTAAAATACTCTCGCCATCAAGAATAATTCGACCGGATTGGTGCGGAATAATCCGAGTTATCGCTTTCAACAAAGTGGATTTTCCACAGCCGTTGGAACCGATTATCGTTGTAATTTTTTTATCTGGAATTTCAATTTTCATATCTTTCACAATCAGTCGATTGCCATAGGAAATTTGTAAACGATCTGTGTATAGGCGGATCATGGAAAACCTCCAATTTATTCCAAATTGATAATGATTATCATTTTCTTATACAAATATAATATAATACCACCCTTTCTCCTTGTCAATTATCATTTTTTTAAGAGAAAGAAGAAACCCGGCCTCCAAAGCCGGGTTTCTCGTCCGAATGTGTAACAAAGGGGGAGCGGGGGTTTAGCCGCGATGTTTCACTTCAAGACGTCTGTGAACTACTTCGTCTTACATTTATAATGATAATGATTATCAATATCGATGTCAACACTTTTTATAAAAAATTTTTCAAAACAAAATTTCCGTAAATTGCAATATTAAATGCAACACTTAATAAAAAGCCAGAAAACCTATGATTAAATAAAATGGGGAACTTCGGGCAACATCACTTGGAGTGGCGGGCATGATAGCCTTGTTAGGCGATGCCGATGTTGTGACATCTGGCTTCTCGGCTAAGGAATCATGCCCGCAGAGGCTCCATGTCAAGTTGCTAACCACTTTCCTATCGGATCCCCCTGTTTAAATATCAAGAGGCCAACAGAGCCAACTCCTCCTCCAAGCATTCTTGAGGTGTTTTATATCCTAGAATCCACCGTGGAAGTTGATTACACCATGTTTCTGCATAGGAAATGGTTTGATCGGAGACAGCGGAAATGGCTTTCCCTTTTGGAATGAAACGGCGTATTAGTCCATTGTGGCGCTCATTCGCACCCCTTTCACAGGAGGTATGGGGTGGGTGAAATAGATTTTTAGTCTCATCTTTTTCAACGATTTTACTAAGGTCGGCGAATTCAGAGCCATTGTCATCCGTAATGGTTTTGAATATCTTTGTGAACTGCTCACCATACTTCTTCTTCAAATCGTAAACGGCCCCACGGATGGATGGAGCGTCTTTGGCATTGACTCTTATGATGATCTCATGGCGTGTTTTGCGCTCCGTAAGAGTCAATAGGGCTTGATCATTTGAATTTTGGCCAATGACTGTATCGATCTCCCAGTGACCGAATTCCTGGCGATCAGCCACTTCAGCCGGGGACGTTCTTCAATACTCTTGCCTAGAACCTTTTGGTTTTGACGGGAACGCTGCTTCTTGGTGTTTAGCCGGACTTTCATGGGCAAGTCAATATTTTTAACGCCCAGAAGGTTCATATCAATATAGTTGTCAAGGGTTTTGGTGCAAACGCTGTTTCCTTCAAATAGTCCATGGCGTTTAGCATAACCAGAGACGCCATCGGGTGACCATCCTTCTTGAAGGATTTTTGCCTCGACAAACTGGATGAATTCCATAGCGTTATCTAATTTATACTTGGCACCAAAGGATTTCCTATTTTTCTCGTAGATTACTGGCCTGTATCTGGAAAATAAGCTTCAAACTTTTTACCATCTGTTTTCATTTGGGCAACCGTGCCTCGCTTCAATTCCCGGGAGATCGTGCTTTTATGGCAGCCTACTGCATCAGCAATGGCTTGCATGGACTTTCCCTCTGCACGCAGCGCAGCGATCTTTCCGTGGTCAAAGGATGTCAGATGTTTAAAACGTGATAGAATGGAAACTTTTGTTCTCCTTTGCATTATTTCATTTTTAGTGTACTTTGAATATTTTTTATACTTATCCTTAATTTTTTGGGAAATTGCATAAATCGTAGTAATATGCTGTTTGCACAAGATGATGTATAAAAGTTTGTGTAAAAGATTTTGCTAGACCTAAAGAAAAAAGGTAGGGTATTCTCTGATTTGACCAACAACACATTCCAGAGAAAGGAGAACCCTACCTATGTCTAAAAGTATACCGAATGTAGACTGGCTCAATCAACTCGAAAGTGCGATTCGCCAAATTGTTTAGCCATTCAACAATGGCCTCTGGTCCTTCTGATATAACATTATAAGGCAGACTTTCAATAGCAGAAAGAACTTTTAAAGCGTCTTCAAGACCTTCCTCAACATCTGAATCGTTAATAAACTCTTGATCTAATTCAGAAGTTAATCCCAATTCACTCTTCGTGTCATTAGCTTTGGCTTCTGCAAAGCTTGATCGGCTCATAGATGTAAATAATGTTAAACATAGAAGTGAAACTACTAACTTGGTATAAAACTTCATTTGAATAACCCCCTTTTTTTATCTAATCAAAATAACATAATTAACCTAATTTGTAAATATTTATATTTTGTGTTATAATAGATAATGAGAGGGTTATTATGACTAAATATTCAATTATTGTTGCCCTATTTTATTAATAGCAATTAGTGGTATTTTCAATACGTTTGGAGACAATGAAATTATAAACAATGTCGTTACTTTTACTAGTTTATTCTTATGTGTAATTTTACTTCTGGTAACTAGAATATCTCGTAAGAATTTAATGAATATCTCAAGAAATTAAAAGGAAAGCAAGAGGGACTCAATTATTGAAGGTGTTGTAAAACGCATAATCCATGCATAAATAACGCAAAAAATCCATCAACTTGGAAATCATATACAGTGACTAGAAAACACATTTCCAAGGGGTGGACACTATCATGATTTCCAATATTGTCATCAAACATGCACTGTCTAGAGAAATCGATCCTCTTTTACAGGCTTTATTTCAGTACATTGACCAACTTTCTTTACCAGAAGCACCTTATGTTGTTTAGTGCAAAATAAAAATACAGAGTTCTGCAACGAAAAGTGCAGAGCTTAATGGCATAAAAAAAGGCTTGCCAGCTCCTAAAATACCTTCTACTGTTTAAGGTTGTGGACGTTTTGCGACCCGAATTAATTTATCTAGCGCAAATACAGATGAAGTCATTAAATGAGAGGGGTTTTCTATGACATATTATTATTACCTTGCCTCAGATATTAAACTACCATCAGGTATATACTCTAAAAGTGGTTTTATTAATTTAAATGAGAGTAAAATAGCTCTTGATCAAACTCTTGACTTAACAGAAAGTGATGAAAAAGTAGATGGATTCGATTATCCCGTGCAAATTGAAATTGTTTATGGTTTGTGTGATCCTGAAACTTTAGAAGCATATGATGATTTTGGATTGCCACTGCTTCATAAATATATTCTCGACGTATGCAGTTACTATAAGACATGTACCATTCAAATTGCTCACATTTTAAATACACACCGACACCCTTTAAAAATTGTAGAACGGAGAAAACTCTTATTGAATCAATTATCGAATCCTAAACAACTCGCTCTACATCATGGTGAATTGCTGACGATCAAGAAGATTCCGGAGTTCTAAGTTGATTAGACCGATGAATTTACGAACAGTTGCATTTTGTTATTATGGGTAAAATGAATTTTAGTTTACTTATTCCTAGTGTGTAGATCTTCCATCAAAAAACTTGGATGTCTTATCCGTTGCTAACGACAAGGGATCGATCTCCCAAGTATTCTTTGTATAATTAAAACCCTGAGAGGGGACCTAATATGTGTCTACTTGGGATACAAATTTGAAAGAGAAATGTTCTTATTATAAAAACTGCTCCTGAGCTTTGGCCGTTACCAAGCTTAGGAGCAGTACAATCTAAATTTTATTCAGTTCTTGAAGTAATTCTAAATACTTTTGAAATTCTGGACTGTTTGGGGCTGAACTTTCTACACCTAAAAGGATAACAAGTTCCTTAATCAAAAATCAAACGCTGACATTCTCTTTGAAGCGTACATCCACTCATGGACTTTTTAAAATTTTTTCTTGTAAATTATGATGTTGATTCTTTCTCCTTCTTCAATATCATTCCACATCTTAATGATTTGATGGTCACTTTCCGGATATAATTCTATATGATCATCTGACTTTTCTTTATTGTATTTAATTTAAGCTAGATGTTCATTTTTTTCCGCACTAGTGTAGATAGAGTTTAGTATTTTCTCATCTTCAATTACAAATACCTTCTAAATCTTCTTCCTATCTTAGATATTCGGGTCTAGTTTGAAGAACTCAGGAAGTGGAATTTCCTTTTCTTTATAAGCAGATAGAAAAGTTTCTTTTATTTCTTCTAAAGAATACTTTGTTGGTAACCCACTCTGTACAAAGTCTGGTATTGGCTATTCTGAGTCAAATATTAATCCCTCCTTGATTAACTTATTGAGGATTCCCATAGAATGCATGCACACTTGGAGATCTACCATAAGGGTGATAATGATAAAACTTTCCTTTTCGGTTACTATCTATTTCAGGCCCCACAGGTTTTAAACCATTTCTCACACCTCTGGCAACTTTTTTAGCAGCCGATTTAGATGTAGACCAAGTATCATGACCTTTGCCTTTTTTAGACCAATTAACGGCAGAAGCATATCCTACCCCATTACCTATATATAACTTACCGTTATAGATAGTGGCTTTAAAGTGCTCGAATTTTCTAGACTTCTTTGCCTTAGTAAATAAAATAAATGTTGTCCCTAATATTGTTATAGCAGCACCAATAGAAATCAAGTGGGATAATAGCCAACTGCCAATACCGATACCTATTGGAATGGCCGGTGCAAATGAAGCACTGACTTCTCCAAAATTATCAAGGGTATAAGTCTCTCCTGTTGTTAAATCTGTAAATTCAACTTTCAGCAGATTATTATCTTCGACTAAAATTTCTGCGGAGTATGTAGTATCTTCAATGATTGTATTTCCCTCAACGGTTTTTTCGTGAAGTAAAATGTTATCAGTACCTTGTTGAACTTCCAATTTAACCTCTGTTGATACTTCTTCCGTCACTTCAACGATTGTTTCAAAGGTAGTTGTATCTTCTTCATGAATAACTTTTATCTTTGCGTTCTCAAATAATTCTCCGTTAACTTCAATGTCTTCAGGTATATTTTTCACAATATTTTCTAAATTATCAGTAACTTGTCTAGGCTCTTCTGCAGACACAGGTGATATAGCAAAAGATAATACCAAGTTTAATATCATAAATAATATTAAAAGTTTGGAGAAATATCTAGTCTTTATCATTAATCCTAACCCCTTTACTTATTTTTTAAATTTCACAATTCCATTTCCATAAAATTTACTAACGTTTTCAGTTTGCGAAGGCAATACAGACATAGATTTCAAATCTGAATATACTTGAGTGAACTTTGTTTTATTATCAGGATAAGAATTTTGGGAAAGTAGATTAGCTACAACCCCTGTAACAAATGCTGTTGAAAATGAAGTTCCGCTATATAACACGTATTCTCCATTATTATCTATTGATTTAATATCCTCACCAGGTGCAACAAAATCAACTTTTCCAGAAGCCCCAAATACAGATTTTTTT
>ERZ1673771.30-NODE-30-length-25897-cov-29.798313_pt1 | contig 25897 bp, 28 predicted proteins | sample MGYA00580141_ERZ1673771 | MGnify/ENA primary metagenome ERZ1673771 (study PRJEB41219, sample SAMN04549647) | soil metagenome | isolation source: soil | place: USA: Nevada, Stillwater NWR | collected 2009-08-06 ...
ATGGACTTTTTTCAATTCGGAATTTTCGAATTAAATTAATGCAACGCTAGTGACCTCTAATATTTTGTTAAAAGCAAAAAAACTCTGATAATTTTTTATAAAAATGAAGAACTTTATTAAATCATAAAAAAAGCGGTTTTAACCGCCCCGAACTATTGTTTTCTTATTTTGAAGTGTGCATTCAGCTGGCCTTGAATCATTTTTTTCTTATCTTCGAGCATTTTATCTCTTTCTTTTTTCAGCATTTCTTTTCTAATTTCAAACGTTTGAACACCGTCTTCGATTTTATCTGCAATTTCCATTAATGTTTCAATATCTGAAAAGGAATATTTTCTCGTTCCTTGTTTCGTTCTTTCGGGAAAAATTAATTTTCTTTCTTCATAATATCGTATTTTTCTTGGTGATAGCCCTGTTAGTTCACTAACGATACCGATCGTAATGACTTTTTTATCCTTATATGATTCTGACATTGTTATACCTCCTTTTATAACGTTATTACGTTAAAATTTATAACATTTTCAGCCATTAACTTTATTATACAATTTTTTTTCGTATTTTTTAATTTTTGTTGTAAGATTTTCTTACATTGAATACTTATAAATATTTTTTTCCTTGTTCAAATTGACAAGAAAGCAAACTATTAGTATCCTTTGTACAGATCACATTTGGGTTGGAGGAAAGGTTTATGTTACATACGAAACAAACGAATCTTGAATCTTTTTTACATCAATATAAAGATCGCGCACGTCTTCTTATTACATGCAACGATCAGCCAGGAATTGTTGCAAAAATTTCTAAAGTTTTATATGAACACGGCGCCAATATCGTCCAATCAGATCAATATTCAACAGATCCTTCAGGCGGCACTTTTTTTATGCGCGTTGAATTTGAATTACCGGATATAGAACGTAAAAAAGGCGAGCTTGAAAAAGACTTTGAGCCGATCGGAAAAGAATTGCAAATGAAATGGCAATTTTCATATATGAACCAATTAAAGCGAATGGCGATTTTCGTATCGAAACAAGATCATTGCCTTCTCGATCTTCTTTGGCGTTATCAATCAGGCGATTTTTTTTGCGAAATACCTTTGGTAATCAGCAACCATCCAGATTTGCGTGAACCAGTCGAATCGCTTGGAATTCCGTATTATTACATACCGGTCAATAAAGACAATAAGCCGGAAGCGGAAAAGCAGCAGCTTGAACTGTTGAAGAAATATAATATTGATTTCGTCGTTCTCGCCCGTTATATGCAAATTTTATCTCCAGATTTCATCAAGCATTACCGGCATCGAATTATTAATATTCATCATTCGTTCTTGCCTGCATTTGTCGGTGCAAGACCGTATGAGCGCGCATATGAACGCGGAGTCAAAATTATTGGAGCCACTTCCCATTATGTGACGGAAGATTTGGACGAAGGACCAATTATTGAACAAGGGGTTAAAGAGGTCAGCCATCGGTACAATGTTGAAGATTTAAAAAGAGTCGGAAGAACGATTGAACGCGACGTTCTCGCCCGCGCTGTACAATTACATTTGGAAGACCGCATCATTGTTCACGGAAACAAAACGATTGTCTTTTAAAGAGAGCTAGGCTGGAAAAATTATGTCCGGCTCTTTTCATGCGCAGCATTCAAAATAAAAAACGAAACAGCTGCATGAATTGACACCCTTTCATCGGGCAATTGATTGAACTCCTCTATGACTAACACGGTGTATATGTGTACGAAGACGGCCAACGGGTAACCGAAGCCGTCTTCTTTCATCTACAGAACAATGCCTATGTAAAACGCCACCGGTCACCGTGTACGGCGACTCTTAGCGAATGAGGAAGAAAGCGATGTATAAAACGTTTTATTCTCTTTCTGGGAACCGTTTTCGAATGACACAAATCCGATAGAGGCTTATCAAGGAACGAACTGCCCCTGGGCGGAAGAACTAGTCCCCTGTCCATTCCCAATCCATTTCAGAGATACCCTATCTATCTTACATTACACAAAATTCTTGACAGTACCAGTGAATCTCTCAACATGACACTTTTAATAATAAAACGCTCAACGTATAAAAATATTAATTAATCCTCCAACATTAGTACTAAATAATATTTAACAGTATAAATGGCATTATAATAATGAATATAAAGATTTACCAAATGTGTATAAAGAATCTAACAAGAAAATTGACGAAAAAAGTATAGATGCTGTCCAGTTGGCTTTTTTGCATTTAAGAAAAAACATTATTAAAAAGGCTCCTAATAGAGCTGTAAATTGATATAATAAGAGATTATATATTTGGAATAACCCTATAAAAATTATGTTAACCATTGTTATAAATAGTTTAGGTACCAAAGCATAATAAAGGTATACTTTAATATCAGGTGAAAAAATAGTCAATAAAAACTTTGCGATAATATATTGGACTAAAAAACTTATTAACGTTAAGAATAATGAGAAATTTGTAACTATTTCTTCAAAGTTAATGTTATCAGATAGTATTTTTCTTAATTCTTTAATTTCCTCAAATTCTTCAAGATATCCTACTATTTTATAAGAAACAGCGAAGGATAAAAAATAATAATTTAGTAATACATATAGAATGAACGAGACAAACGATATTAACTTTGGATATTTTCCCACGAAAGTTCACCTTTTTCTATATAAATAGCACGCGAATTATCAATTAATTCTTTGTTTATCATACTATGAGACACATATATAATCGTTGCTTTGTTTGATAGAGTTATTAATCTTTCAGAAAGTATTTTGATACTTTCTGAATCTATTGTTGACATGGCTTCATCAATTAGTATAACTTCCCAATCCTTCACTAAAATTAAAGATAATCCTATTTTAGCTTTCATCCCAGTAGATGCTTTACTATATGATATGTCCAAATTACCATCAAAAAACTCATCTACTTTTGAGAGCTGCTCTTCGGACAACTTAATATTAAAGGTATTCCACAAAATCTCAAGATTTTCTCTAATTGTAAAAGGGCGAATTCCAATTGGATCAACATTTAAATACAGAATAGAATTTCCGCTGACAGCAATTTGACCTAAATATTTCTTATCAAGGCCAGCAATCATTCTAAGAACAGTGCTTTTACCAGCACCGTTTCGACCTTTTAGATGATAAAGACCTTTCTGTATTGTAAAGTTAACATTACTTAATATCGTTTTTTCTTTGAATTTTTTAGTACAGCCTTTAAATTCTATACTCACTGTAATCTCCTTTTCTATTAAAAATAACCCTCAAGCACTGCAGCAATTACTAATATGATTAATGATAGTAAATAAAGAGGAATCATTTTTTTCATTAAACTTAAAGTAGCTCTAATAGATTTTGTAAAAAGCAATGTAAAAAGCAAATACTGACTCATTCCTTGATAAAGTAACATATTAGGAAATTCTAATAACCCGTGTGGAATCAATTTGCTGATGGTTTCTTCTGAACCTAGGTTTCTGTAGGCGATTGCAATATGAAAAGCTGAACCTGCAAAATCTGTCAACTGTAGAATTGGAGAAACGAGAAAACCTAATATATACATTATAAAGTTTCTTAAGTTATGTTCTAAAACAAGAAACATAAAGTCTTTCCCCAATTTTTGGGGTTCTGAAATAAATAAATCCGTATCTAATATAAATGCCAAATAAACACCAATACTCACAGCAAATATACAATAGAAAAAATAGTATATAAGAAATATTTTTAATCTTCTCTGTATCAATTCGTCCCTCCTTTTGATCCAATAGTAAAAAGTATGGTTAATATTAGGATTAATATAGGTAGAGTAAACTTTAATATTTTCGATTCATTACCAATTAATAGCAATTCGGTTTTTCTGTAATATACTATTCCTATCAGAAGAATTATAGGGATGGATAAAACACTTTTAAAAATTACTGTGATATCGGAATTACTAAGGATGATTCCTATTAACCCCATTATAGCTGTTAAAATTAATGCCAAAGAATACAAATAGATAGAACTTGCTTTAAATCGTTTATATGGGCTAACAATTAAAGAAGATTGTATTGTTTCTACTCTTGATTTATCAATCATGATTTCTTCCCTATTTGACCCAATTAATATTTCCAAAACAGTAATAAAATTTATATAAATAATTATTAACGCAGAAATTCCTGGTACATTACTCAGAAAATATTGACCAAAGTATAGGATTAAAGATGCAATAATGCCAAGTAAAATCAAAAGTATTTTATTATTTGCTGCATATAATAAAAAAATCCGTGTCATACTTCCAGTAATATAGCTATTATCGGATTTTTTCAGGAAAGAAACCCCAGATGGCATACGATAATAATTATTAAGATAAATAAAGATGATAAACAATTGTATAATTAGTAGAATGATAGAAAAAATTATTAATGATTTCAATATAAGCCACATTTGTAATAAAAAAGTCAATCTGATAATAAGCTTGACTAAGATAGATGTCAGTTGGGATAAAAATGAAATTACAATTACACCCAAAGAGAAAATAACGACAAGATACTCTTTTAATACTAATATGTAAGTGAGTGATATTAAAAATGCCAAAAATAATTGAAGAGCATATCCTTTTGTAATTGTGAAAAACAAATGCTTCAATAGTAATGTATTAGAAATTGCTACAAGCCCCGGCTGTTGTTTTCCATAAGGTAATATACATCGATTGATGTTCGCTGTCCCTATCATATATATAGAAATAGAAGAATACAAGGAAAGGTAACTGGCGTCTACTTTATTATGATAGAAAATTAAAGTCAAGATAATTAAAAAAGAGAAAAAGATCACCCCAAAATAATTGAGGTAACCTAATAAGCTTCGATCATGTAATTTAAATAACTTCTTTGCCATTTTTCTTAAAAAGCCGCCGCTTTAGCCTTTCCTTTTTTCTTTAATATATATAGGACTGATGCAAGTAAAGCTGAACTTATAGAACCAACACCAGTTATTGCTCCAATAATCGAAATCACAAAGGTCACCGATTGGTATTTATCTAATAAATCAACAACAGCCCATGCAGATGCAGTAGAGATACCTAATTGTCCTGCAAGAAAAGGTGCATTACCAATAGCCAGGGCAACCATAGATATGGCAAGAAGCGTAAGAGATAAAATTGCAAATGACTTTCCATTTTTTGTTTCTACCATAATAAAAACCTCCTTTTGCTAATTTTCATGTATAATTTTAACATTATTTACAAAAAATCGCAATAAGTAAATATATTATTTAAATAATCTACTTTGTTATTCTTATCCCAAGGCTTGAACAGAATTCATTTTTGATGCTTTACTTGCGAACAGAATTCCCAAAAATTACACCTATAAGCATAGAAAAAGTATTCCAATTATAATAACTGGCAAAGATATCAATGACGGCCATCCTACAAAATAAGAAATTAATGCTGATCCACATAAACCAAATATTATGCCTATTATGATAGATTCAATTAAAAATTGAGTTAAAATTTGAAAACGAGTAGCACCCAAAGACATACGTATACCGATTTCTCTTGTTCTCTCTGTGACAGAGACTAGCATGATATTCATTACACCAATACCACCAATGATTAATGAGATACTGGCAATACTTCCTATCAAAAATGTCATAATTCTGTCACTTGTTCTATTTTTGCATTAACTATAAGTTTTGATAGAGTGAGACTACCAAAAATCCAGTTATTACAATACCTGCTAAAAGTAATACCACTATTTTTTTTGTATTAATATCTTCTTTCTTCTTTAGTTCTAGAAAAAGTAAAATCCATATGATTAAAGATAATAAATATAAAAGCATAAAATACACCTCCTAAAAACTATTAATTAAATTATAATATGATTTTTCCACCTTTTTCTCTAATGTAATCCGTAACCACTTCTTTTTTAAAAGTCACAAAATATCGTTGTTCACAGTTATTTTCTACGAATGTTTTGGGTAGTGACATTAATTACAAATAACAACTTATTATTCATTTTTTATATCCCCCCAATTTAAGGTAAAAGTAGTATATCATTACATTTTTTCCTGTTAATAATAACTAATAAAAGAAAAATTTTAAAGGAGGAGTTTGATGTTTGAAAAAAAAAAAATTAGCCGATGAAAATGCGGTAAAACAATACGTTGAAGTTTTAAAAAACATAGATTCTTTGACAGAAGATGAGGCTAAAACTGTATTAAAACAGGTTTATATGAGATTAGATATTGTGGAGAACGGAAAAAGGATATAAAAGCGAACAGTGCGTAAAGATTTAATCTCACAATTTAAAGATTTAATTAGAATTGAAAAATTAAAAAAGAAAATAATAAAACAAATTAAATAAAATTTGCATAATTTTTTAATAAAACTTATTTTCTTTTTATGTTTGAAAATTTTCTGTTATAACAATTTTTCATAGATTTTGGTTTTCCATCTATGAATTTATCTCATCAAAATATTAACAACCATCTAAACCGAGATTTCCACGTGTCAAAGCCAAACGAGAAGTGGGTGACAGATATTACAAGAATCCCGCCAAGTCGATCTAACGATGGGGAAACTATACAATGCAAAATAAAAAAATCCGTGCAAAATTTTTTCAAATTCTACGGGATTCTTCCGGATTCTCGAAAAATAAAAAACGACCGCAAACGCAGTCGTATCAATGGTTTCACGATTTTCGTTCTGAAACGATCGGATATTAAGAATGGAGACGGTGGGACGTGCTGATCCATGCTTTCGCAATGGCACTGACTATATCTTGAACCTAAACAGGTCCTCCGGCGTGTTATGCGAAATTTAGATTTGCCGTACGGCAGAATTTCGCATCCTAGTACTACCTTGAAGGCAGCCTATGAGTCGATACACGGCTGTTGGATTGCTCCACATACCGCTCGGTGTTGCCATATCGCAGAAACGACTTAGGTTTCACCGATTAAGCCGGATTTTCACTTGTGTGTTGCCACACAAGGCGACTATTTCCTAATCGAACCCACGTCCAGAGATATCGCCACTTAAGCATCTACGAGCGTATCCGACATATTTAACATTTCACTGTTCCTTAGCCTGTCGGCAGGCATCCGGACAGCTAGTCTGATTCGTCTCTTCCCTCTTCCTCAGACGGCGGAATCGGGCGTAGCCCACTTAAGTTGAACCCCTTTTCCTCCACATGGGCGATGGAAGAAAGGAGCCTTTAGCATTAAGCAGCTAAAGCGTAGTTGTTTTGTTTGCCAGTTATCTTTAGGCGACGTTGATGACGGAGACGATCCCTCCGGCTCGCAGCTTAAGCTCGATCTATCCCTGTCGAATCCAAAACGTCCCCGTTTTATTCGAGCTAGTGCTTGAGAAATATATTCAACTGGCAACGACATATATTATTATAACAAAAACAATATATTTTTCAATTGTCATTTATTGTTATCATTAATAGATCCCTTTTTGTTTTTGTTGAAATGCCCGTTCAATTTCTCTTTTCGCTTCTTTTCGTTTTAAATCCTCCCGCTTATCGTATTTCTTTTTCCCTTTTCCTAGCCCGATAAGCACTTTCGCAAATCCATTTTTAATGTAAAGCTTCAGCGGAACTAATGAATAGCCCTGTTCTTTTGTGGCCCCGATCAGCTTATTGATTTCTCTTCGATGCAAAAGAAGCTTTCTCGTTCTTAACGGCTCATGGTTGTATCGATTTCCCTGCTCATACGGGCTGATATGCATGTTATGAAGAAAAACTTCCCCTTTTTCCACTCTTGCGAACGCATCTTTTAAATTGGCGCGGCCGGCGCGAATCGATTTAATTTCTGTTCCCTGCAGGACGATCCCAGCTTCATACGTTTCTTCAATAAAATAGTCGTGGTGCGCCTTTTTATTTTGGGCAATCAGTTTCCCTTCTCCCTTTGACATTCTCTGTCACCCTTTCGTGAAAATTAGGGGTAAAGATAATTATAGCAAATGAACATTTTCGCCTCAATCAAGATTCTTTCTAAGTGAAATTTTGCTGTTTCAATAAGTTTGTTTTTTTAGACATCTGGCCTCGCTTTAACGCTTTTTCTTCTTCCGCTTCTTTTTCGATACGTTTTTATAAAACTTTTTCTTTTTTGATTTCGGCGGTCTCGTTGACCATTCTTCCTCTTCTTCCTGATGTTTGCTCTTAATCACCTTCACCGTTTCAGGCCGTGTTGATTTTTTTCGTTTTTTTCTCATGCCGACAATTTCAAAATCGATGGATCGTTCCTCTTTATCAACATTCACAACGCGGACGGTAATTTCATCGCCGATGCGGTAAACATTTCCCGTTCTTTCGCCGATCATCGCATAATGACGTTCATCATAATGGTAGTAATCATCCGTCATATAGCTTACATGAACGAGACCTTCAACAGTATTCGGGAGCTCGACAAACATGCCGAAGTTTGTGACAGAACTGATGATTCCATCAAATTCTTCCCCAATCTTATCCAGCATAAATTCTGCTTTTTTCAAATCATCCGTTTCACGCTCCGCATCAACAGCCCGCCGTTCCATATTGGAAGAATGTTCTGCAATTTCCGGCAAAATTGATGCCCATTTCATCTGTGTCTTTTCGTCTATTTTCCCTTCAAGCAAATATTTGCGAATGAGTCGATGAACTATCAAATCAGGATAACGGCGAATCGGGGAAGTAAAATGGGTGTAAAATTCGGTCGACAATCCGAAATGCCCGACGCTTTCCGGATGATATTTCGCTTGCTTCATAGACCGAAGCATGACAGTTGAAATCACCATTTCTTCAGGTTTTCCCCGTACTTCATCTAAAATTTGCTGCAAAGCGCGCGGATGAATATTGTTTCCTGTTCCCTTCACGACATAACCGAAATTTGTAATAAATTCCAAGAAACGTCTTAGTTTTTCCTCATTCGGTTTTTCGTGAATTCGATATATAAACGGTACATTTAACCAGTGAAAATGTTCTGCTACTGTTTCATTTGCAAGCAGCATAAATTCTTCAATTAACCGTTCCGCTACAGATCGTTCCCGAATAATGACATCATACGGTTTGCCTTTCTCATCCACCAAAACTTTCGCTTCCTTAAAATCAAAATCGATAGCTCCGCGCAGCATTCTTTTTTTCCGTAAAATCGACGCAAGCTCAGCCATATCCTCAAGCATGGGGACAATTTCTTGATATTTTTCCCGAAGCTGTTCATCCTTTTCAATCAAAATTTTATTGACATTTGAATAAGTCATCCGCTCAGCGGAGCGAATAATACTTTGAAAAATATCATGCTGAACTACGTTCCCATATTCATCCACAATCATTTCGCACGATAATGTCAGACGATCCACCTTCGGATTCAGTGAACAAATTCCGTTTGATAAACGATGCGGTATCATCGGAATGACGCGATCAACTAAATATACGCTTGTCCCGCGTGCAAATGCCTCTCTGTCAATCGGAGTTCCTTCTTTTACATAATAACTGACATCTGCGATATGCACGCCAAGCTTATAGCAGCCGTTATTTAACTTTGTTACTGTTACGGCATCATCCAAATCTTTTGCATCTTCACCATCAATAGTAATGATTAATTCGTTGCGAAGGTCTCGTCTGTTCTTGATTTCCTCGCTCTTAATCTCATCAGGTGTTTCGTTTGCTTGCTTTAATACATCATCTGGAAAGCTCAATGGCAGCTGATGCTTATGAATGATTGATAAAATATCGACGCCAGGATCATTTTTATGGCCTAAAATTTGTACGACTTCTCCTTCTGCACTCATTCGTCCTTCAGGATATGACGTGAGTCGGACAATTACTTTATGACCTTCAACCGCCCCATTTGATGCATTTTTCGGAATAAAAATGTCGTTGACAATCTTTTTGTCGTCAGGTATGACAAATCCGAAGTTTTTGCTTTCCGTATATGTTCCGACAATTTCCGTTATTCCTCTTTCCAAAATGCGTATGACCGTGCCTTCCTGTCTCGCCCCGCTTGTTTTCGGGCTTAGCCGCACAAGAACTTTGTCTCCATGCATCGCATGATTCAGCTCGCCGGGCGGAATGAACACGTCATCAAAACCTGGTTCATCCGGTTCAACGAAAGCAAATCCGCGGGCATGTCCGACCAGTGTTCCGCGGATCAAATTCATTTTTTCTGGAACACCGTATCGATTTGCTCTCGTCCGCACAATGAGGCCTTTTTCTTCCATCTTATTTAAAGTAATAATCAGCTTTTTAAATTCGTCTGCGTCCTCTAGCTGAAAAGCTTCTTCTAATTCCTCCACAGTCAAAGGTTTATAAGCCTCTTCCTTCATAAAAGAAAGAAGCCTTTCAGCTAATTGCATATCGGGTTCTGCCAATACGATAACCTCCTTTTACTCCTGCCAATCAAGGCTCTCTAAAAATTCATAGACGTCCTGATGCAGTTCATCTCGCTGCTTGTCAAGCGTAATAACATGCGACGATTCTTCATACCATTTGATTTTTTTTATATTTGAGCTTACTTCGTTATAAATAATATTTGCACTATCCGGATTGATCATTTCATCGTGCCGCGCCTGAACCACAAATGTCGGGGCATAAATCATATCGACATTTTCTCTCACATCAGAAATCAAACGCTGCAGAGCTTTCAACGTTTTCATTGGTGTTTTTTGAAACTCTTCCATTTCCGCCTCAATCTGTTCTTCCGGCTTTCCTTCAAATTGTTTATATTTGCGGGCATATTTTAAAATCCCTTTATACATCGTTTCTTCGCTTTTAATATACATCGGGGCGCACATTGGAATAATTCCTTTTACAGGTACAGTGTATCCCAGTTTTAAAGAAAAAACTCCTCCAAGAGACAAACCGGCAACTGCAATTTCTTTAAAACCTAAGTCTTTCAGATGTTCGTAGCCGCCCATCACATCTTGCCACCAGTCATCGGGACCGGTATGAACCAATTCTTCCGGAGGAACCCCATGGCCTTTATATTGAGGGGCATGACAAGTATACCCTTTATCTTGCAAAAAACGCCCAAGCATCCGCACATCTGCTGAATTTCCAGTAAAGCCGTGAAGTAGCAGTACAGCACGATTCCCACCTTCAAACGTAAAAGGTTTCGGCGGTAAAACTTTCATTTTAAAATCTCCTTTTCTTTTTAAATTCTTTATTTTTTACAACGAACCGTAGTATGAAAAAAGTTTAAATTCCATTATATACCAAAAACATTGTTCATTCAACTGCTTTAATTTCCCATAGAAAAAAGGCCTGTTTGACAGACCTTTCTAGCTATTATAATCCAAACCATGAAACAGCAATTGCTAAAACAAAAAATAACACAGAAAGAACGATTGTAATACGATGTAAGATTAAATCTATTCCACGCGCTTTTTGCTTCCCAAAAAGCTGTTCAGCACCGCCGGAAATGGCTCCAGATAATCCAGCACTTTTTCCAGACTGCAGTATCACCACAGCGATCAGCGCAATAGATACAATTGCTAATAGTATGACAAGCAGAGTATGCATGTCCACTCCACCTCCTAAAAAAACGCACATTACAATAATTTTAATGTATCATAAATTGGCTCATTACACAATAGCGTATCCATTCAGAAAATACGAAAGCGGATGTATTGAACCAAGTCATCCAACTCTGTATTACCTTCCACGATGTTTTGCCTTCGCTTTTTAAACGCTTTAACTCTCTTTTTCGCTTGATGAGAGCTTCGCGAAAGCTCCTTGCGCAAAACTTTTCTCTCTTTTTTACGATGCTCCAATTCTAGCTGAAGAGCTGTTTGTGCATATGTGGAAAGCGGCCTTGTTTTCATTTCCTTTGCAGCTTCACGCTGCAGTCGCTTCGGATTTTTGCGCTTTTTCATTTCAAGCGGCACGGCGGTTGTTGTGCGGCACTTGTGCAGTAACGATAGCATCGGACCATTCGCAAATGCCAAAACTTCATCATCTTTTGGCTCTGGACGAAATACGTAGCGAACCGCTTTTAAAGCTTCACCTTCCTTTTGCTCAACCACACCGATCCAGAATTGTCCATCGTAAAAAATCGTCAACTTCATGAAAGGCCCTCCTTGTAAAACGTAACGACAGCGATGGACATCCCAAGGAGGGGAAGGATACTGACACTCTTTCGGAGTGCGCCCGGACTACCAACCGGGACTGTGTTTTACGCTGTCTATGTTTTTATTATATGTTGTTTATTGGCAATAAGAAAGTATTTACACACCGTCTAGGTTATGATTTTGTGTGCTTTGAGCTTAATTAAAAAAGGTCTAACCAAATAACTCGGTTAGACCTTTTCATAGATAGTGTTATTTTTTCAAGTTATAGAAAGATTTAATTCCTTGGTAAATTGCAGTATCGCCAAGTTGATCTTCGATGCGAAGCAATTGATTGTATTTCGCAACGCGGTCCGTGCGGGAAGGTGCGCCTGTTTTAATTTGGCCTGCGTTTGTTGCCACAGCAATGTCTGCAATGGTGCTGTCTTCCGTCTCGCCTGAGCGATGGGAGATGACCGCTGTATAGCCGGCGCGTTTTGCCATTTCGATCGCATCAAACGTTTCTGTTAACGTTCCGATTTGGTTAACTTTAATCAGAATAGAGTTGCCGACTCCTTTTTCAATGCCTTCCGCTAATTTTTTTGTATTTGTTACAAATAAATCGTCTCCGACAAGCTGAACTTTTCCGCCTAAACGTTCTGTTAACAGTTTATGGCCTTCCCAGTCGTTCTCATCAAGTCCGTCTTCAATCGAAATGATCGGATATTTGGAGACAAGCTCTTCATACCATTGCACCATTTCTTCCGACGTTTTTACAACGCCTTCTCCTTCTAGGTGGTACTTGCCGTCTTCTTTATTAAACAGTTCAGAAGAAGCAACATCCATCGCAAGCTTAACTTGTTCGCCAGGTTTGTAGCCGGCTTTTTCAATTGCTTCGATAATAGTTTGCAAAGCTTCTTCATTTGATTGTAAATTTGGAGCGAATCCGCCTTCATCACCAACAGCTGTATTATATCCTTTTCCTTTTAATACAGATTTTAATGAATGGAAAATTTCCGCTCCCATCCGCAGTGCTTCCCGGAAGCTTTCCGCGCCGACCGGCATAATCATGAATTCTTGAATATCAACATTGTTGTCTGCATGAGCGCCGCCGTTTAAAATGTTCATCATCGGCACAGGAAGAGTTTTCGCATTGAAGCCGCCGAGATATTGATACAGCGGAACACCTAAATAATCAGCTGCAGCACGAGCAACGGCCATAGAAACACCTAAAATTGCGTTTGCTCCCAGCTTTCCTTTATTTTCTGTTCCGTCAAGTTCAATTAATAATTGATCGATGGCATTTTGTTCCGTCACATCAAAGCCTAACAGTTCTGGGGCAATAATTTCGTTCACGTTTTTAACTGCTGTTAAAACCCCTTTTCCAAGGTAGCGTTCTTTATCACCGTCACGCAATTCAACAGCCTCGTACTCACCTGTGGATGCACCGCTAGGTACAAGCGCCCGTCCAAATGCACCTGATTCTGTATACACCTCTACTTCAACTGTCGGATTTCCTCTTGAATCAAGCACTTCACGTGCATAAACATCAGTAATAGCTGGCATATTGCTTCATCTCCTTTATTTATGATTTAATAAGACTTTTCCCTGTCATTTCTTTCGGTTTTTCCAGCCCGAGCAGCTCGAGCATCGTTGGTGCTAAATCGCCTAAAATTCCGTCTTCTCTTAATTCGATTCCTTTTTTCGTTATAATAACCGGCACTGGATTTGTCGTATGTGCGGTTTGCGGTTTTCCGTCAAGTGTGACGACTTCGTCCGCATTTCCGTGGTCAGCAGTTATAATAGCTGTTCCGCCTTTTTCGAGAATCAAATCCACCACTTTTCCGAGACATTCATCAACCGCTTCGACTGCCTTTATCGTTGGCTCAAGTTTGCCGGAGTGGCCGACCATGTCCGGATTGGCAAAATTCAATATGATCGCATCATGCTTGTCAGCCTCAATTTCTTTTAAAAGCGCCTCAGTTACTTCATATGCGCTCATTTCCGGTTTTAAATCATACGTGGCTACCTTCGGTGAATCAATTAAAATCCGTTCTTCGCCAGGAAACTTCTCTTCCCGGCCTCCGCTCATAAAGAACGTAACATGCGGATATTTTTCTGTTTCTGCTATGCGCAGCTGCCTCAATCCGGCTTGGGAAATGACTTCGCCAATTGTGTTGTCCAAGTTAACCGGCTTGAAGGCAACATATCCTTTCACCGTTTCGCTAAAATGCGTCAAACAAACGAAGAATAAACGTTTTGGATGTTTCGGTCCCCTATCAAAGGAACGGAAATCTTCATTTGTGAATGTATTCGAAATTTGAATAGCGCGATCCGGACGGAAATTATAGAAAATGACCGCGTCATCATCTTGAATGGTTGCAACAGGACTGCCGTCTTCTTTTGTCATAACAGAAGGGATGACAAACTCATCATAAATCCCGTGTGCATAAGAATCTTCAATACATTCGTATGCGTTTTTGTAAGCTGGCCCTTCGCCATACACCATCGCTCTGTATGCTTTTTCTACTCGATCCCATCTTTTATCTCTGTCCATCGAGTAATAGCGGCCTGAAATCGTTGCGATCTGTCCTACTCCGTATTCATTGATTTTTTCATTCAGCTCATCAATATATTGCTTCGCCGTTTGCGGACCAACATCGCGTCCGTCCAAAAATCCATGAATAAACACATTTTTCACTTGCTGATCTTTCGCCAATTTTAACAAGGCGAATAAGTGGTTAATGTGGCTGTGAACACCGCCATCCGATAATAAGCCGAAAATGTGAAGGTTCGTTCCTTTTTCTTTCACGTGGTTCATAGCTGAAAGAAATGTTTCATTTTCAAAAAATTCGCCTTCACGAATCGCTATGTTAACGCGTGTCAAACTTTGGTATACAATTCTGCCTGCACCGATGTTTAAATGTCCAACTTCAGAATTTCCCATTTGACCTTCCGGCAAGCCGACAGCTTCTCCACATGCTTTTAACGTTGCATGCGGGTATGTATTCCAAAATCGATCAAAATTCGGCTTGTTCGCTTGAGCCACAGCATTTCCTTTCACTTCGTCACGCAGAGCAAAACCGTCTAATATAATTAACGCTACTGGCTTTTTACTCATTTTGGCCTGCCTCCAATAGCTGCAAGAAAGAGCGTGGTTCTAGGCTTGCGCCTCCGACTAATGCTCCGTCAATTTCCGGCTGGTTTAGAAAATCTTTAATATTTTCCGGTTTAACACTGCCGCCATATTGAATGCGAACTTCGTTTGCAACATCATCGGAATAAATTTCGGCAATTACACCCCGAATATGGGCACATACTTCATTGGCATCCTCAGGAGAAGACGATTTTCCTGTGCCAATCGCCCAAATCGGCTCATAAGCAATCACGATGTTTTTCACAGCCGAAGCATCGACTCCAGCCAACGCTTTTTTGACTTGATCGCCAACAATTTCATTCGTTTTTCCAGCTTCACGCTCAGCTAATGATTCGCCTACACATACGATCGGAGTTAATTCGTGTTTGAAAGCAGCCAATACTTTTTTGTTCACGGTTTCGTCTGTTTCGGCAAACATTTCCCGGCGTTCGGAGTGTCCAATGATCACATAATCAACACCGATATCCGCCAATGCAACAGGGCTGATTTCCCCTGTATAAGCTCCGATTTCTTCAAAATGCATATTTTGAGCGCCAATTTTTAGTTCAGAGCCTTCAGCCAATTCCACAAGCTGACCTAAAAATAAGGCAGGTGCACATATAACGGAATCAACTTTATCCTGTGGGGGAACGAGTGATTTAACTTCCTTTACAAAGCTTTTTGCTTCTTCCAACGTCTTATGCATTTTCCAATTCCCTGCAATAATCGGCTTTCTCATCTTTACACCTTCCTTTTTACGGAAATGGTTGTGGTTATTTGTCTTCCAATATTTGAACTCCCGGAAGTTTCTTTCCTTCCATGAACTCTAAAGATGCTCCGCCTCCGGTTGAGATGTGGTTCATTTTATCCGCAAGGCCGAATTTTTCTACTGCTGCTGCTGAATCACCGCCGCCGATGACCGTATAAGTATGTTCTGCTTTCGCCAAGCTTTCCGCTACAGCTTTTGTTCCCTTTGCAAAAGCATCCATTTCAAAAACGCCCATCGGTCCGTTCCAAACAACAAGCTTTGATTGTTGAATGACATCCGCATAAATTTCAGCCGTTTTAGGTCCAATGTCAAGTGCTTCCCAATCAGCCGGAATGCTGTCAATATCCACTACTTTTGTATTGGCATCATTTGAAAAATCATCTGCTACCACAACATCTACAGGCATATAAAAGCGAACGCCCTTTTCTTTGGCACGTTCCATAAACGATTTTGCCAGTTCTATTTTATCTTCTTCAAGCAAAGACTTGCCGATTTCGTGACCCAGCGCTTTTACAAACGTATAAGCAAGTCCTCCGCCGATAATCAAATTATCTACACGTTCCAATAAATTTTCGATAACTCCGATTTTATCTTTTACTTTTGCACCCCCGATAATCGCTGTAAATGGGCGGTCAGGATTATCAAGCGCTTTAGATAAAACATTGATTTCTTTTTCCATTAAAAATCCTGCAACAGATGGTAAATATTCCGCAATGCCTGCGGTGGATGCATGTGCGCGGTGAGCGGCGCCAAAGGCATCGTTAACATATAGATCAGCCAATTCAGCAAAAGCTTTAGCTAGCTCAGGATCATTCTTTTCTTCGCCAGGATAAAAGCGTACATTTTCCAGAACGAGAATGTCGCCATTGTTTAACTTGTCTACTTCCGCTTTTACAGCCGCACCGTAAGCTTCATCTACTTTGACCACCTTTTTGCCTAACAGCTCTTCTAAACGCTTCGCTACAGGCGTCAATCGAAGTTCTTCCACAACCTGTCCTTTTGGTCTGCCAAGGTGGCTGGCAAGCAATACTTTCGCTCCTTGATCCGCCAAGTATTGGATCGTTGGGAGTGCAGCTCGTATGCGTGTATCATCGGTTATTTTGCCATCCTGCATCGGTACATTAAAGTCAACTCGGCAAAATACCGTTTTCCCTTTCACATCGACATCTTTTATCGTTTTTTTGTTCATGGCTCAAGCTCCTCCTTCACAATAACGATCAGGAAAAAATTCTTCCTACATGTTGAAAGGGAAAGGGGAATGTAAACGTCCCCTTCCCCTTCCCGCTTTTCATTATAGCTTTTTAAACAGGCAAGCTACAAGTCCGTATTTAAAGATTATAAACCTTGTTTTGCAATGTAAGCCGCCAAATCTACCACGCGGTTTGAGTATCCTGTTTCGTTATCGTACCAAGAAACAACTTTCACCATGCGGTTTTCAAGCACCATAGTAGAAAGCGCATCAATCGTAGAAGAATGAGTATCACCATTATAGTCTCTGGATACAAGCGGCTCCTCGCTGTACGCTAAAATACCTTTCAATTCTCCTTCAGCTGCTTCTTTAAGCGCCGCATTTACTTCTTCCACTGTTACGTCTTTTTCAAGCTCAGCCACTAAGTCAACGATGGACACATTTGGTGTCGGAACACGCATTGCCATACCGTTAAGTTTTCCTTTTAATTCAGGCAATACGAGCGCAACTGCTTTAGCCGCACCAGTTGTTGTCGGTATGATAGATTCTGCTGCAGCGCGAGCGCGGCGGTAATCTTTGTGAGGCAAGTCTAAAATTTGTTGGTCATTTGTATAAGCGTGCACAGTTGTCATCATGCCTCGAACAATGCCAAATTTTTCATGCAAAACTTTTGCAAACGGAGCTAAGCAGTTTGTTGTACATGAAGCGTTGGAAATGACATGATGATTGCTTGGATCATATTTGTCTTCGTTTACGCCCATAACAATTGTGATATCTTCTTCTTTAGCCGGCGCAGAAATGATTACTTTTTTCGCACCTGCTTCAAGGTGTTTTGCTGCATCTTGACGGTTTGTGAAGCGACCAGTAGATTCTACTACAATGTCAACGCCAAGGTCTCCCCAGCCTAATTGAGCTGGATCGCGCTCGGATAATACTTGAATTTCTTTTCCATCCACGACCAAGTTATTTCCATTTACCCCGACTTCCACATCGAGTTTTCCATGAACAGAATCGTATTGTAAAAGATGTGCAAGCATGTTTGCATCTGTTAAATCATTTACTGCTACTACTTCTACTTCAGGATTTTTTAATGCTGCGCGGAATACATTGCGTCCAATACGACCAAAACCATTAATACCAATTTTCACTGCCATCTTTAAGTCCTCCTTCAATTTTAGGAATGATGTTTATATTGAGGGAGCTTTACAGTTCCCTTAATAACTCTTTAGCTGCCACTTCGTCAGTTACTAAAATCGTGGCTAATGATTGATTCATATACGCTTTGATCGCTTTTGCTTTAGAGGCTCCTCCAGCAACCGCGATCACATTTCGTATGTTTTTTAAGTCCTCCAGCTGCATTCCAACCGTTTGAACTTTATGGACGACTTCACCTTTTTGGTTGAAGTAATAACCGAAAGCTTCGCCTACTGCATTTCCTTTTTTAATTTTTTCGAAATCTTCCTTCGGAGTCTTTCTTCGCTCCGCCATTGTTTGAGCATCCCCGATGCCATGAACAAGCATTTTCGCTGAACGTATAATTTTTAAAAGGTCTTTTATTTCCGGTTCTTCGATAATGGATTCATATGCTTCCTTGCTTAGCTGGTCAGGAACATGGAGCAGCCTGTATTTCCCATGTGCACGTTCAGCTATTTTGGCGCAAATCGTATTCGCCTGGTTTTCAACATTTTCCCCTAGTCCGCCTCTTGCAGGGACAAATAAAACATTTCGGCGATGACCTAACGGAATCATCATTTCAGCAACAGCTGCCAGCGTTGTGCCGCCTGCCACAGCAACAACCTCGTCATCCTGCAAATGATTCATAATGCATTGTGCACAAGCTCTTCCCATTTCTTTTTTCACGAGGGGCGAATGGTCGCTGTCACCTGAAACAACAATCACTTCATCTAAATGAAGCTTCTCTTTTAATGTAGTTTCCAAAAAAGTTAAACCTAAAACATCTTTCATCATTTCTTCCAATGATGAAAGAAGATCATCCCCTTCTTTCGTTAAGGTCATTCCCGAGGGGTGAATATGAATTAAATTTTGTTCCTTTAAAAATTGCACTTCTCCACGCAGAATTCTTTCACTGATGCCTAAATTGTTTGACAAGCTTCGTCTTCCTACAGGCTGCATCAGTCGAATGGACTGCAAAATTTGATAGCGCTTTTGCATAGTTTGGAGAAGATCAGGCAATAATTTTTTTTGAGCTTCAATTAATGATTGCATTTTCAAGACCCTTCAGCTCTTTCTTTCCGGGACTTTTTTTGTCCCTATAAGACAAATTATGTCCCAATTATAGCAAAAAAATTCACCCCTTGCTACATATATTATTTTAGCAGGAGCGCAAATGTTAATCAACAGAAACAAGTTCCAGCAAACGTTTTCTTAAAGAATTTTCTTCAATTTTCCCAAAAATAACAATCTTTCCATTCACTTCAATCACTGGAATCATTAGTTGATATTTTTCCAGCAGCCGGTCATCTTGATAAATATCTTTTTCTTTCAGATCAAAGGGTATTTCAGCTTGCAGCTTATACAGCAATTCCTTTGCTTCATCACACAATGGACATGTTTGCTTCGTATAAAGAACCACTTGATTCACGAATCCAATTCCTTTCTAATTATATCTTTTTCGCAAATTGGACGAAGGGATATTGAGCTGATCGCGGTATTTGGCCACTGTTCTTCTCGAAACATTCATATTATAATTCTCTTTCAACAGGTTGGCAATTTTTTGATCTGAAAGCGGTCTTTGCTTATTTTCTTGATCAATTAATTGCTGAATGACCTGTTTAACATTCGCACTTGATGTATCTTCTTCTCCCACTTTGTTAGTGAAAAAATATTTCAACTCATATAAACCGAAAGGAGTTTGAACAAATTTATCATTGACCGCTCTGCTTACAGTCGACTCGTGAATGTTAAGAGAATCAGCGATATCTTTTAATGTTAGCGGTTTCAAAACGTTGTTTTTCAAATAGAAAAAGTCTTTCTGAAATCGTATAATTTCCTGCATAACTTTGACAAGCGTTTCCTTCCGCTGCTCAAGCGATTTTAACAGCCAGCGTCCTTGATGGAGTTTAGTCTGTACGTAAGATTTTACATCTTTTTCTGTTTGTACAATCGGTTCATAGTCCCGATTGATTTTAATTTGCGGCAAAAGATCTTCATTATAATATACAATCCAATCTCCATTTCGCTCTTCAATCATTAAATCAGGGATGATATAATTCGGGGTTTCCTCATCAAATTGCAGACCAGGTCTTGGATTCAATGTTTGAACAAAATCGAAAATTTGCTGAAGAGCATTCAGCGACAGACCTGTCTTTTTGGAAAGATCCTTCCAAGCTTTTGTGGCAAACAGATGAAAATGCTCTTTTAACACGAACTCGGAGCCTTTAGGTTTTTCCTCGATTTCTTTAGCCTGCAAAAGCAAGCATTCTTGAAGCGAACGTGCCCCGACGCCAATTGGATCTAATGATTGCAGTACAGACAGCTGTTTTTCCAAAAGATCGATCGAAATTTGGAACTTTTCCGATAGGCGGGATAAGTCTTCTGACATATAACCATTTGAGTCCACTGCATCGATTAAAATATGAATAGCACGCCGTTCGTTTTCGGTAAAACGAAATTCTACGAGCTGATTTCGCAAATGATCTTTTAGCCCCATCCCTTTTTTCGGCATATTTTCGATCCAGCGGCCATCCTCCTTGCTAGCCCTCTGCTGCTTTCTTTGATTATGATAAAATATCGGTGGATGGGATTCTTCCAATTCCACAAAGGGGTTTTCAAGCGTAATTTCCCTCAAGTAAGATACTAAATCGATTGTAGAATATTGCAAAAGCCCAATGGCTTGCTTCAGCTCTTTCGTCATCGCCAATCTCAAGGATTGGTTTTGGACTAAGTCCATTTTTATATGCATCAGAACTCCCCCCCTTTAGTTCTATTTTACATGAAGAATTTAAAAAAAGAATCTAAAATTTTGGAGGAACGAACATGACACAGCTTTTTTCTGTTTCCTATTTTAAAGAAAACTTTAAACAGTACATTGAAATGAATAAAGAAAAATCTTCAAAGATTGATGCCATGAACAGCTACTACCGATCTGTCGTCTCAACTTTAATTTACGACCAGCTAACCAAAAATGCTGAAATATTGAAAAGACTGCAAAATCTTGATCAAGCATATAATCAAGTAAAAAACGAGGAATAAAAGGACTTTTAAATTTTAATGTATGAGATCAGTTTTTGAAGTCGGCATATAAGCCGATTTCTTTTTTTGCAGTAAAGCTTTTGGTTAAAACAAAAAACTGAGCAAATATTAGCTGCCCAGCTTTCGTTTTCGTTTTTATTTTGATTCATGTTTTGGCAAATATTCTGTCGTAAAAATTTCCATTGCATCAAATGCTTTTTCTAATAAACCGAGATCGTGCAATTGTTTAATTAATGTTGCCCAGCGTTCTTCCGTCATATATCCGACTCCATGCTCTGCTCTATCTCCTCCATATACAAAATCCACTTGTGTTTCGGCTTCAAATTTTAATGATTCTAATTCCATATCAGCGTTGTCTTTCTGAATCACTTTATTAATCTCTTCGTAAGAATCTTTGTATAAATACCATCCTTCGACAAAAGCATCCACAAATGCTTTGACAGTTTCTTTATTTTTTTCTAAATAGTCTTTTGTAACATATAACACAACGTTATAAGGATTATAACCTGCATCAGATATGAGCTTCGTTTCTACATCTACTCCATCTTTTTTTAAGAAAAACGGCTCTGAAGTCACAAAGGCTTGGCTTACAGAATTGGGATCGCTAATAAAATTCGAATGCTGTCCTGTATAAGCCAATTCTTGTACATTACTTAAATTATATTTAGATTTCAAAAAGTCCCAATACGTAATACCAGGCTGTATATATACTTTTCTTCCATTTAATTCATCAAAATCGTCAATTCCCTTTCCTTTATGGAACATTAATGCCTGCGGGCTTCCTTGCATGGCAGCAGCTACAGCGACTAATTCAATTCCTTGATTTCTAGCAATAACCATTTGGTCAGCATGTGCAAGCCCAAAGTCAGCACTTCCAGATGCAACCATTTGAATAGACGAGACTTGCGGCCCGCCCGGTTCGATCGTGACTTTTAAACCGTTTTTTTCAAACAATCCGTTTTCTTGTGCTGCATACAAACCGCCATGCTGCGCCTTCGGAAACCAATTTAATACAATTTTTACATCTTTTAAGTCTTTTTTCTCTTCATTCGAAGCGCTGTCTCCCTCGTTTGTTGAGCTGCTCGACTCTTGTCCTCCGCAGGCGGTGAGGAAGAACATGAATATAATCCCGATTAATAGAAAACTCGCTTTGCGCCATGCTTTCAATTCTTTTTCCCCCTTTTTGCACTTTTTTTGAAACTCAATAAAGCTCGTTCCCTAACGCAGCAAACCATTTTTATGCAAAAAAAATTGGCAAATTAAATTCAGCTCTTGTAAGCAATAGTGATTATGTCAACTTAATTTTTGATCAAATTTTTTATTTTTCTCCCTTCATCGCGGATTCGTGCCATGATCTCAGCATGAAATGAGAAAACAAACTTACGAGTAAGTAAAAGACAATCCCAAAAATAGCAGCGGCAATTCCGCAAGCAAATAAATATGGTGTTTTTAATTGAACGGCTGCTACCGTAATGGCATACCCTAAACCGCCTTTTCCTCCGCCAATTCCAGCTATATATTCACCCGTAATAGCTCCAACGATCGATAGCGTGCTGGATATTTTTAAGCCGGTCATCATGTAAGGCATAGCAGCCGGAATTCGGAGCTTCCACATTTTTTGCCATTTTGACGCATTATATAAAGTAAATAATTCGCTCATATTTTTATCGATTGAATTCAATCCCATTAACGTATTTGAAATAATCGGGAAAAATCCGATTAAAAATGAAATCATCACAATCGAATTGAAGCCCGAGCCGAACCAGATAACAACGATCGGTGCAATAGCTACAACCGGTATCGTTTGTAAAATAACCGCATACGGGTAAATGCTTATTTCTAAAATTTTTGAGCTTGCTAATAAAACCGCAAAGCCAATTCCAATGATGGCGCTTATTACAAATCCGATCACAGATTCAGCCACCGTTATTTGTATGGCTGGCCATAATAACTCCCAATCTTCAACCGCCGCTTGAAGGACGTCTGTCGGTTTTGGAAGTATAAACGGCTGCACGCCAACCATAATCGGTACAAACTGCCATAAAGAAAGAAAAACAACAAGCGCAGCAATCGGACCAATAATCTTCCATTTTGATTTGCTCCATATTTTCAGTTTGCCAGTATTATTTGATTGAGCGACAATTTCCTTCGTTTGAGTGGTTGCTGTTTGTACAGACATTTATACCAACTCCCTTCGGGTTGAACTATTCTCAAGACTTTGCGAGGAAATATCGACATATTCTGTAAACCGTTCATCTGTCCGCTCCCTCGGATAAGGAAGATCGACATCGATGATAGATGATAATCGTCCGGGCCGAGCTGACAACACTGCAATTCTAGTAGAAAGATAGACAGCTTCAAATACATTATGAGTAACGAACAAAATTGTCATTTTCTCCCTTTTCCATATTTCAAGCAGCTCCGTCTGCAAGGTCTGTCTTGTAATCTCGTCTAATGCAGCAAACGGTTCATCCATTAACAGCAATTTAGGTTTTGCAGCCAACGCTCGAGCTATAGACACCCTCATTCTCATTCCGCCTGACAACTGCCTAGGATATGACTTTATATGATCCTTTAGTCCAACCATCTCCAATACTTTGATCGCATCCTCTTTGCGGCTTTTTTTATCCGAACCCCTTAATTCTAAAGGCAGCATCACATTTTCCAGCACCGTTCTCCATGGAAGCAAGTTGGCATCTTGGAATACAAACGCAACATCATTTGTATTTTTGATAACTTCTTTCGGGTTTTGCCCAAATACTTCTACCTTGCCCTCAGTAGCTTCGCCTAAACCTGCCACCATTCTTAATGCCGTTGATTTCCCGCAGCCAGACGGGCCGAGGAAGCTTATAAATTCCCCTTCTGTGATGGAAAAATGGAATTGGCTTAAAGCGACTGTGCCGGTATTGTAAATCTTACTAACATGATGAAATGCGACAATCTCGTTTCGAATTGCTTCCACTGCTTATCCCCCCTTATCTAAGTTAGAATAGCTGAGTTTCTTATTCTTGGTTTTTTATAATTGACTTTTGTATGCTCAAGAGCCGTTTCCAGCATTCTTTCAGCAGCTTTTTGCGCCCGCATGGCAAATGATTCTTCATCGATATTGACAAGACGCCCTTTATCTACAACAATCTGTCCGCCAACGATAGTCATATCGACTGTCGGTGTGCCCGCTAGAATCGGAAGCGCCGTATCGTTGAAAAGCGCACCGGCAAATTCTAATCGATTCGTATCAATCATAAACATATCTGCAGCCTTGCCGACTTCCAATGAGCCAATGGCATCTTCCCAGCCAAGCACTTTAGCTGAACCTCTCGTCGCAATCGACAAACAATCTTCAGCACTTAGCGCTGTCGTTCCATGCTGAAGATTATGGAGCAGGTTCATAATTTTTAAATCTAATAATAGATTGGAAGAATCATTAGAAGCTGAACCATCAACACCAAATCCCACTTTTACCCCTGCCTGCAGCATGTCCATAATTCGCATCGTTCCTGATGCCATTTTCATATTGCTGCTCGGACAATGAGCAACTCCGCAGCCACAAGCACCCAGCTTGGCAATTTCTTTGTCATCAAACCAGATTCCATGCGCATACCACACGTCTTCGCCGACCCAACCTGTTTCTTCCATTAGTTCGAAAGGACGCATGCCAAACTTTTCTCTGCAAAAATCCTCTTCATCGATCGTTTCCGCCAAATGGGTATGCATCCGAACGCCATAACTGCGTGCTAAATCCGCTGATTCACGCAGCAAGTCTTTGCTAACCGAAAATGGTGAACAAGGTGCAACACCTACCCGCAGCATCGAATATTTACTAGGATCATGATAGGTTTCAATAATTCTCATGGTATCTCGAAGAATAACATCATCCGGCTGAACGATTTCATCTGGCGGCAATCCCCCTTTTGATCGTCCTAAACTCATAGAGCCTCTAGTTGGGTAAAAACGAATTCCGATCTCACGTGCTGCCCGTATTTCCTCATCAATTAATTCACAGCTGACTCCATTCGGAAAAACGTAAAAATGGTCAGCTGATGCCGTACAACCGCTTTTAAGTAACTCACCTAATCCGACAACAGCACTTAAATACACATCTTCCGGCCTTAGATGGCGCCAAATATCGTACAAAGCGATTAGCCAATCAAACAGCTCAACATTTTGCGCCCAAGGGATATTGCGGGTGAAAGTCTGATACAAATGATGATGCGTATTGATTAACCCCGGATAAACAATTTTTCCGCGCGCATCAATGACAATATCCGCTGACTCACAAGGTAAATCATAGCCGATCGCTTTAATCTCTTGACCGACAACATACATGCTGCCGCCTGGGTATTCCGTTCGATTTTCATCAATCGTAATAATATTTTTGGCATTTTTTATGAACAACGTCTTCATTCATTCACCCCTTTATAATACGATCAATCCATTTTATGTTAATTTTTATAACATAACATGTAATGTGTATTTATTATATATTCTTTTCAACTGTATAACATTAGCGAATATTCACAATTTTTAATGTGATTTTGTGTATTTTAACACTAGCATTGCAGTAATTAAATCTGATGATTCAAAATACTAAGAATGTTCAAT
>ERZ1673771.33-NODE-33-length-24985-cov-30.377016_pt1 | contig 24985 bp, 25 predicted proteins | sample MGYA00580141_ERZ1673771 | MGnify/ENA primary metagenome ERZ1673771 (study PRJEB41219, sample SAMN04549647) | soil metagenome | isolation source: soil | place: USA: Nevada, Stillwater NWR | collected 2009-08-06 ...
TATTCAACTTGAAATGAAATCGAAACATTCTCTCACCCAGATTTATCGTTGGCTTTGCGTTTTTCTTTGGAAACCAAGTACCGTGTGGGTGGAACGAATTCAACGAGAATGAGTGAAAAAAGTCGACGAAGCGCGTTAGCCATGTAACAATAAAACAAATACATTTATTACCAAATGTATAGTGACCACCTTTAGTTGGTTACTGCCTTGTTTTTCGTTTATCATAAAATATTTTATCCAGAAAATTCTGCATAAAATGTTTTTATTTTTTATGCAACGCTACTGATTTTAAGGGTTTTTCTAAAAAAATTGGTGGTTTCATTTTTCGGTTTTTTACCCATCAAGCAAATAGAGGGTTCGGTTAGTTCCCTGTTTAGGTATAAATAATAGCATATGTCAGTTTATGAAAAAAACAGTCCGACAAGCCCTGAGCCGTAAGCGTAAGTAAAGAACGCGCGTTCAATAATCAGTAAAATTAATGAGCAAGGGAACAAAGATACTCATAATCGCCAAAGCAGAACAAACATTCCTGATTGCTCCGGTTGTCCGCCTAATCAAATTATAATAAAACATCATAGTATTTCTAGATAACAACAAAATTCTTAACTTATATTTGTTGACTGAATCTTAAAATTGCTTTTTCCTGCGCCGATAAATTTCAAATCTTGTTCTTATCATTCAGTAATATTCTCGAACTTTTCTTTGTACACACCTTTGAACCAATTCATTGAACGATTTCAAATAAATGTTCTCTTTCTAGATTATTAAAGCCCGGGGCTGTCTAATAAGTCGATTTTCCGGCTTATAGACGCCCCTTTAATGTTTTAGAAACGTTGATATATCAATGTTTATGATGTTTCGTTTTAATGGATTTTGATTTTCTGGACAGCCCCAAGCTATGTTTCTAAAAGGGAAAATCTTTGAAACTACTCATTTCCATTGGATTATTCTGCGGAAGGCAGTTCTTTTTTCTCCTTTGATAAAAACCAGCCACCTAATGCGATTAGAACGAGTACGGCATAGAATGTTATTTTCCATTCAGGTGATTTTGCAAACCCTTCAGGTAATATTGCCAGCTGAGGGTGTGATAACGTATAAACAGATAGCTTTACCCCAACCCAGCCAACAATGAGAAACGCAGCGATTTCCAAACCAGGTTTCGAATGAAGCAATTTTACAAAGAAATTAGCAGCAAAGCGCATAATAATTAAGCCTATTAATCCTCCAGCAAAGATAACGAGAAACTTACCTCCATCCAGTCCGCCGATTTGCGGAAGATTTGTATTCGGAAGCGTAACTGCTAATGCTACTGCTGCAAGAATGGAGTCGACTGCAAATGCGATATCGGCCAATTCTACTTTGAAAACAGTTCCCCAAAATCCGGATTGTTTCTTTTCCTGTATTTCTTTATTTTTTTCTTTTTCTTTATTTACAGCAACTTTTCTAATAATATGATTGATTGCGATGAATAAAAGATAAAGAGCACCTATCGCCTGAATCTGCCATACATTGACAAGGAATGAAATCACAAATAGTGAAGCAAAACGGAAAACGAATGCACCTGCAAGCCCATAAAACAACGCTTTCTTTCTTTGTTCTTCCGGAAGATGCTTGACCATAATAGCTAAAACAAGTGCATTATCAGCTGCCAAAATCCCTTCAAGTGCAATTAGAAGTAGTAATACCCAGCTGTATTCTAATAAAATTGAAAGTTCCATGTAACCTGAATCCTCCTTTAGTATTTTACTGTAGTTTGATATTTCATTTTCTAAATAAGACCGTATTTTCCTTTAGGAGAGCCAACATTCATTTTTACCAACCATTATGAATTTTATCCTTTTTATACACTCAAGCAAATAAATCATCTGAATCGGCTACACTTAACTGGACAATAAAATTAAGGTCAAGTAGACTAAACACCAAATTTGGGTATACTGCTTATTAAACATAAAGGATCCGTACTAGAAACTTTACGTGGAGTGGCGGGGATGCTAGCCTTGTCGGCGAGACAGATGAACACATCATCTGACTTCCTGGCTGGGAAAGCATGCCCGCAGAGGCTCCATGTCAAGTTTCGTCGCAAACCCACTGTTTTGGTGGTCTACTTCAACACTACCACAGTTAAGGAGAGTTTAAAAATGAGAAACAGACGAACATTCACTGTAGAATTCAAGGCTCAAATGGTCAAGCTTTATGAAAATGGGAAACCAAGAAAAGATATTATTCGTGAATATGATTTAACGCCTTCAGCCTTGGACAAATGGATCAAACAAAGCAAAACATCCGGTTCATTTAAGGAAAAGGACAATCGTTCTCCAGAAGAAAATGAATTGATCCAGCTTCGAAAAGAAAACAAGCGTTTATTGATGGAGAATGATATTTTAAAGCAAGCCGCGCTGATACTAGGACAAAAGTAAATGTGATCAAGAATAACAGACACAAATACTCGATATCAGCAATGTGCGATGTCCTACAACTTCCAAGAAGCACCTATTATTACGAAGCAAAAGAAAAAAGGAATGCAGAAGATAAACTGACAGCCGCCATTCTGGAAATTTTCCAGAAAAGCCGAAAAAACTATGGTACACGTAAAATCAAACATGAATTAGAGAAGCTTGGTATGATTGCCTCAAGACGAAGAATTGGCAGAATCATGAAAGAAAACGGGCTAGTATCAAATTATACGGTTGCCCAGTTTAAACCTCATGTAGATAAATGCAATGAATCAAAAGTTGAAAATGTGTTAAAACGAGAATTTGATCAACAAAAAAATGAACAGTTGTGGTTAGTGACTTAACATACGTTAGAGTAGAAAAAAGCTGGCATTACATCTGTTTATTTGTCGATCTTTATAATCGAGAAATTATTGGTCATAGTGTGCAGGCCCAAACAAAGATGCTCAGCTAGTCTACCAAGCTTTATCGACCGTGAAAGCAGATTTACGGCAAATTCAATTATTCCACACAGACAGAGGCAATGAATTCAAGAACAAGACAATTGATGAAGCTCTAGATACTTTTCAGATTAATCGGTCGTTAAGCATGAAGGGCTGCCCCTATGACAACGCAGTAGCTGAAGCAACCTTTAAAATTATCAAAACAGAATTTGTTAAGGGTAGATATTTCGAAAATTTAGACCAATTGAAACTGGAATTAGATGATTATGTTCATTGGTTTAATCATATTAGAATACATGGAACACTTGGGTATTTAAGCCCGGTGGAGTACAAAGAGAAACACCTCAAAAAAATTGTCTAGTTTAGTGTTGACATACCATTCCTTTTTACAACGAGTAAATGCTGTCTTTTTTTCATACACTTACCTCCCAGATTATCAAATCGAGTAGGAGGGAGCGATTAACTCCCGTCCTCTCACACCACCGTACGTACGGTTCCGTATACGGCGGTTCAATTAAGATAATTGACGCAAGTCTTTATAACTTCCGTGAATAGCTGTTCTCTTTATGCCAGTGGTCACTCCACCCTCCAAGAGGTTTCCCACGGGATTCACCGCTTCCTCCCTCAAGTGAGGTACTACGTTTTCTGTGTTCATCATGACACACTGAATGCCAAGGGCTATTCTCTCTTAATTGTTCGGTCCTTCTTAGTTGTTCTAGACCAACTAATACTATGACCTCTGCTGACTTCTGACGATTCAGCTACTTATCACTAAGTAGGTTATGAAGAGTACTTCACATATCCGCCAGACCTCCCTGGGTAAGTACATGCACTTTCACACCATCTATCCGCCTCATTTACTCGATATGACCTTCGACAGAAAGAGCTTTGTTTTGTTATGCAAACTCACTCAATTATACCTAGCCTTATATGAGGTTCGTGTTCCTCGGACCGGTGTTTTGCCTCCAGCTTCCTTCAGATTCCGCGTCACCACGGACACCCTTTCGTTGAGCTAACCTCTACTTCTGTCTTCGGGGTTCGGGACTTACACCCTATAGTTCATGTACATGCCGGGCGCACATAAAAAACCTTTACCATGTATGGTAAAGGTTTTACATACAAATAAAGACCTTTACCAACGGGTAAAGGTCTTGCTAACAACGTTAACGTTGCCAACAAAGCCGGGAGCGGCAAAACTCCGAAATGACGACTTTGTTGTAAAAGCTACTCCCCTTTAGGAGAACTATTCAACTGTCCAATTTAATCATAAAATAACCTATATGAATCTGTCAATTATTATTTTTATTTTTGTTAGTCACTAGGGTATGAATCCTGTTTTTAAACATTATCCTTTGCTAAGTAAGGCATGGACGTTTGAGACAGCTTCTCTTTCACTTCTTATTCTGTTATCGCTTCTTATACGGCAAGTAAAGGAGATTGCACACGTTTTGTAATTTCAACTAATTGGATATGACGACCTTCCATTTTTAATACCTTAAATTCATAATCACCGTGAGAGAGAATCTCGCCCTGTTGAATATCAAATTTCTTCGTTAAAATCCAACCGCCAATCGTGTCAACATCCGTATCATCGATATCCGTTCCAAGTAAATTGTTTATCTCTTCAATTAAGACTTTTCCATCAACAATGGTAGTATGTTGGTTCACTTTGCGAATCATTGGAACTTCATCTATATCAAACTCATCTTGAATTTCACCGACAATTTCCTCCAAATATATCTTCAACCGTCACAAGACCGGCCGTCCCGCCGTATTCGTCGACTAAAATCGCCATATGGACTCGTTCCCGCTGCATTTTCACAAGCAAGTCATGAATAGGGATCGATTCGATTACTTGTATAATTGGACGAATATAACCATCTAACTTTTTTTCAACCGCTTGTGGATTTTGAATGCAATCCGTTAATATTTCCTTTATGTTCACCATCCCAACGATATGGTCTTTATCGTCGTCCATAACAGGATAGCGTGTATATTTTTCTTTCTTCATAATTTAACGAAGGATACCGATAAAGATGGCATAAAAGACGCGGAAGAAGACAAATGACTCTGATAAATTGAACACAAAAGAAGAGTTTATCGTAGGGACAAACTCAACTAACGCTGACTCTGACAAAGATGGCATAACTGATGGTGATGAAGATAGAGACAACGATAAAATAGCTAATTATCTTGAATTTGAATTGGGATATAACCCGAAAAATTCTGATAGTGATCGGGACGGTTTAAAAGATGGTGATGAAGATTTTGATAGAGATGGGGTTCCAAAGTAAGCGTCAAATCTTGCACACCTTCTTGATGTGCTAATTTCATGAGATAATCTCCTCAAGATGAAATTGAAGGGGGTTTTTTTTATGCCTAAGAATCCTGAATTACAAAAGGTTTGGGAACAACGAATCGCTGACTATCGTAAAAGCGGTCAAACTCAAGTAAACTGGTGCAAGGAAAATCAATGGAGTATTCACCAGTTTAAATACTGGTTAAGAAAAATTGAAAATCCAATAAAAACATCCATGAGTAATTTTACTCCCCACCCATGCATGAAAATCCATCATTCCTTCCCATAATGGATATGAACGCAAACAGTTTTGAAAGACGTTCTCTTTAATGGTGGTTCGACCCTGTAATAAAAACTGTTTGAGTCCATTTGGTGTTCCACCCATTGTCAGCCCTTTTCGTGTGAAAAGGTGACTACGAACAGAAAAATGCCTAACGTGCAAATGGACTCCCTGTTTGCGAATTTATCGATGGAAGGAGTAAGAATCATGGATGTTCTTTATCATCGTTGTGCAGGATTAGATATCCATGCCGAAACAATTGTCGTTTGTGCTCTTCTTGGAGAGGAAGAACACGTTCAAAAGGAAGTTGAAACATTTCCTACTTTCACGAAAGACTTGTTTCGTCTTCTGAAATGGTTAGAAGATCGTGGTGTCACTCATATTGCGATGGAGAGTACGGGCGTTTACTGGAAACCTGTGTTCAATATTTTGGAAGATTACTTTGACATTACACTTGCCAACGCTCAGCGAATCAAAAATGTACCGGGGAGAAAAACCGATGTTTCCGATGCAGAATGGATCGCCAAATTGTTGCGTTACGGATTGATCGAGAAGAGTTTCGTACCTCCTGAGAACATTCGAGAATTACGGGATTTAACTCGCTTGCGCAAAAAATGGATCGGGCAGTTAACCGCGGAGAAAAACCGCATTCAAAAAGTGTTGGAATGTTCCAATATCAAGTTAAGTTCCGTGATTTCGGATGTATTTGGTGTATCTGGGCGAAAGCTACTGGAACGTTTAATGAAACAGGGATACATCGAAGAAACCGAAGTCGATGCTTGCATTCACAGGAGTATGAAGAGGAAAAAACAACAAATTCAGGATTCTCTCTTTGGTACATTGACCAACCATCAACTGTTCATGATTCGCCAATCGTGGAAGCACATCGAATCGTTGGAAAGTTTACTTCGAGACATCGAAGAACGAATCGACCAACTCTTACAAGTATACAAACAAGAGATGGAGCTTCTTGTGACCATACCGGGGGTCAAGAAGGAAACCGCTGCCGTGATTATCGCTGAAATCGGAGTCGATATGGGACAATTTCCAACGTCTCAACACCTCGCTTCATGGGCGGGAGTCGCGCCGGGAAATCATGAAAGTGCTGGAAAACGAAAAAGTACCCGAACGACGAAGGGGAATCCGCATATCAAGTCGGCGTTATGTGAGGCGGCTTGGGCTTTGTCTCGATGTAGGAATCAACGTTTGGCAGCGAAATATTGGTCATTGGCGGCACGCAGGGGAAAGAAAAAAGCACTCGTTGCGATCGCGCACCGAATGCTTACCATCATTTACTGCATCATTTCTCGAAAAGAACCGTTTCGAGAGCAGTAAATAAATTAGTATAACCAAAAAGGTTCAGAAATATACGAGATACCTAAAAATAAGGTATCTCTGCTTTCCTATTTCCTTTTTTTGGTCGTTAATAGGGTATCCAATTTGATTGTGGGGTATACCGCTTCAGCCATGGTTAATTGATTTTCACAGAAAAATCAAGGAAAGTCTACAAAATGGGCATCCGTTACCCTAGAAGATCATTCACAAACAGTTGAAAATTCATTACGGATTGAAATTAGTGGGATTTCAATTGAAGTAAAACCTGGTTTCGATCCGGCCTTTCTTTCAGAAGTGGTTAGGACGTTGAAATCAACATGTTAGTTGGTACAAGAGCTGAACGAGTTTACTTGGCAAAAGGAAGTACTGATTTGAGAAAATCCATTGATGGATTAGCTGCTTTGGTGAAAGAGGGATTTGATTTAGATCCCTTTTCATCAAGCTATTTTGTGTTCTGTAATCGAAAGCGAGATAAATTAAAAATTCTTCACTGGGACTATAATGGTTTTTGGCTTTATTATCGTCGATTGGAAAAAGGAAAATTTCAATGGCCAAATGAAAATGACACTGGAACGATACAAATTAGTTATCGGCAATTACGCTGGTTATTGGATGGTCTTGCAATGGAGCAAAAGAAAGCACACCCAGAAGTAAAGGCTAGAACAGTTATATGAATTTTTTACTTTTAACAAAAACCTTGGAGGAAAATAGCTAAAACCGTCGAATTATTACTACATGATGAAAAATTTAAAGAATCCTACCCAAAACCCATTTGAATTAATTGAAAAACTTCAACAGCAAATCGTTGAATTGACGGCGAAATTACAATGGTATGAAGAACAGTATCGTCTTAGTCAAAAACGAAAATTTGGCTCTTCAAGCGAAAAAACAAATCCTAATCAATTAGAACTACCTTTATTCAATGAAGCAGAGGTAGAGTCTAATGTAAAAGCCGAAGAGCCAACTGTTGAAACAATTACATATCGTCGTAAAAAGAAACGTGGTCAACGTCAAGCTACGTTTGAAAACCTGCCTATGGAAACGATTGAATATCGTTTACCCGAAGAAGAGCAGGTCTGTTCGTGTTGCGGTGAAAAAACACACGAAATGAGCACAGAAGTACGACAAGAATTAGTGATTATTCCGGCTCAAGTCAAAGTTTTAAAACACGTTCGATATGTCTATGGATGCCGTCATTGTGAGCGTAATGAAATAGAGACACCAATCGTTACAGCACCTGCCCCAAAATCTGTGTATCCAAAAAGTTTAGCTTCACCGTCAAGCATGGCATATATTATGAATCAAAAATATGTAGAGGGGCTACCTCTATATCGCCAAGAACAACAGTTCAAACGATTAGGTGTGATCTTATCCAGGCAAACCATGGCCAATTGGATGCTTTATGGTGCCGAAAAATGGCTTGCGCCAATTTATCAACGAATGAAAGAGCATCTCCTCTCTAAAGACATTCTACATGCGGATGAAACAACTGTTCAGGTTTTACATGAACCTGGAAGGTCAAGTACATCGAAATCTTACATGTGGCTTTATCGGACTGGAAGAGAGGATCCACCACTTGTCCTTTATGACTATCAGGAAACTAGAGCAGGAGAACATGCCAAAGAATTCCTAAAAGGGTTTAAAGGATACCTGCATGTCGATGGATATGCAGGATACCATAAGGTATCCGGCGTAACATTAGTTGGATGTTGGGCTCATGCCCGCAGAAAGTTCGATGAGGCTTTAAACGTACTTCCTGAATCCAAACGTCATTCAGCAGTCACAGCTCGGGAAGGACTCAATTTCTGTAATCAGCTATTTGCCATCGAGCGTGATTTGAAAGAATGTACACCAGAAGAACGATATAAAAAACGACTTAAACACAGCCAACCATTGTTGGAGGCTTTTTCAGCATGGCTAAAAACAGAGAAAAGCAATGTTTTACCAAAGAGTCTATTAGGTCAAGCCATTACATACTGCCTCAACCAATGGGAAAAACTCGTGGCATTTTTAGAGGATGGACGTTTAGAAATCGATAATAATCGAAGTGAACGATCCATTAAACCATTTGTGATCGGAAGGAAGAACTGGATTTTTAGCAATACTCCGAAAGGAGCTAAGGCCAGCTCAATCATTTACAGTATTGTGGAGACAGCAAAAGAGAATAAATTAAATCCATTTTATTATCTTCGCTACTTATTTGAAAGGCTTCCCAATATGGATATAAGCAATATGGATGAGCTTGATCAACTACTTCCTTGGTCCAAAACAATTCCTTTGAATTGTCGGGTTTTTAATAACTTATCACAATAATAGTATTTAATCCCTATCATTAAAAGGTGGGGATTATTTTACGCTTACGTTCCAAACAGTTTATGAAGTAAAAGAACTTGAAATCAAGTTAATTGATTCAGATGGTAAAAAGTTTAAATTGGAATATGAACTTTCAAGGGAAGAATTAGAAATCAAGTTTAAAGATGAAATTGGAATTATGGACCCTAAAACGGTTGTTGATCAATTAACCTTAACTCCAGATATAACAGAAGAGGAGTTAATTGATCAAGTGAAGTGAGTTCTTGGTATTAACACTTTTTCAGAACTAAAGATTGAAGTTGAATTTGTCAACGGAAAAGAACTAGAAGTCAATAAAGAAGCGGATAAGGATAAAAATGATAAAGATACGGATGAAGATGAGATGAATAAACGCTTGTGACACAATAACAGATCCACGATTGAAAACTCAAGATGTGTCTGAAACTAATTGCTTAAGTGGAAAACAGTAACAAAATTAGGATTTTAATTGCAGACAAGAAGGATTTCTACCTCTTGTCTTTTTCTATTAAAATCTTTTTATCACTAGTGTTACATAAATATTGTCGTAATTTTCAGTTTTATTATTTTTCCTGTTTAGAGCCAAAAAGGTAAGTACCCAATTAAAGGTGACTCCATCCATTTGGAAATTTATTGACAATCAGACCTGTGCGACGACGACAATTTACTTATTAAGGGATGGCTTTTCCTTCAATTTTTCGAAGCCAGATATGCGCTGGTTTCCACAATGCAGCCCTTAAATAACGGCTAATTTGTAAGGTTTTTCGCGTACTATTTGTTTCGATTTGTGCCAGAACATGTAGGCAAAAAACAATAAGTGCGATAAATACTTGATTTTGAATCGCCCATTCACTTTGACCATAGAATTTTTTGATGCTGAGATGTTGTTTGACCCATTTAAAAAACAGTTCAATAGCCCATCGTGATTTGTACATCTCGGAAATTTCTTCGGCGCTTAAATCAAAACGATTTGTGATTAAATGGAGTTCATTTCCTTTTGAATCCATCACTTTTAGAAGGCGAAAGTAATTTTCAGCACGGTTTTGAGTTGTGCCAATCAATACCATTTGATCCGACAAAACACTCGTATCTTCGGGTAGTTTAAAATCATAAACTTCCCGTATAACAGCGTTTTTCCGTAGTCTGGAAAGAAAGAAGTAGCCGTCATCCGTCATACGATCAAAGCGCTCATAGTCTAGATAGCCACGGTCAAACACATACATGCAGTCCTTGTCATCCACCATGATTTCAAGCTGTCCACGGTCATGTTCTCTTGCCGTTGTCATCAAAGCTTTTTCAGGATAGGATATCCCCTTTTCCATACTTCGATGAGTACTTTACCGAAAAAATAATTAACGAACTGCTCATTTTACCGAATTAGAGAGTGCTTTCATTTTCTTGAATATCTCGCTTCTAATCCGGCAATTGTCATATTTTCATTCACATCATTATGTGGTATTAATAAATAAACCCATACTTTACCACCATTTTGCATTTCATGTTTTGTTGCATACTTACACCATTCAATCGCTGCATGTTTTTTTGCCTCTACTTCTTTATCGCTATCAATTTTATTAGCTGCTTTCAATTCTACCAGATATTTTTTATCTTCCGTTTCTATAAAATCTGGATTGTATGATTGTTTTTGATTATAATAGATTTTCAGTTGATTTAGGGCTGGTTTAAACCAGACTTTTACTTTTGGATCTTGTTCACATATAACAGCGAATCTACGCTCATTTTCCGCATCAAATTTTTGGATTGGATATAAGCAACGACTAAATCCGCCAAAACTCATTCCCTTAATGGATGAAGGGGGGTATGGGTATCAGGTGCAGAAACGCCTGTTATAAGTAAGCAGTTTAGAAAAGACGAAAGTATTTATGATATACAGAAAATTTTAGCAACAGTTTGTATGAAGTAGTCTTATTCTTCACCCACATCTTAGACTTACCCACTGAAATCCTTTCTACCCAAGTGCAATGACGTTCGAATTTAATAAGACCATTAAAGAATGCGGTGTGCCAAAAATTCGTTTTCACGATTTAAGGCACACACGCTACAATCATCATGTCCTTGATATGACCGAACACACTTTCTACCTCAATCTTACGTTTGGAGTAGATCGTGGCGTTCTTGTCACATTCAAGGACTGCTTTAGCTTTAGCTTTCATTTCTTCCAAAATCGGATTTCGTATGTGTAAAATAGTTCTCGGTGGTACTAATTCAAAACCCTAGCCAAAAAAGAAGAGGCACTCGATCATAAATGTATGCCTACCAGAGCAAATACACTTCTATGGTACACGCACAATTCCAGAAATAAAGTTAGCGAGATTAGATACTAATCTAGTCGAACTCCTTCATCTGCTTAGCCAAAGGTGCTGTAAACGAGATGTTATTTCATTTATTTGCGCATTTGTAACATGTATCGTAATGGGATGATCGATACAAAGATGATTAATAGAGCTGGTGGTGCTGCGAGATGATACAATGCTTCACTTGCTTCGACCCAAATGCGAATCGCCATCGTATCAAACCCTGGAGGTCTTAGTAACAGAGTAGCTGGTAATTCCTTCATCGAACTAACAAAGACCAATGCCCCACCTGCCAAAATACCGGGTAAAATATTCGGAAGAATGACAGTGAACATCACCTTCCACGGCGGGTAGCCTAGGCTTTGTGCCGCTTCATCAATTCGTGGAGAAAGGAGGCTAAGGGACGCTTCCTGTGCTTGCATTGCTTGTGGTAGAAAACGAATGACAAAAGCAATGACGAGTAAAATCACCGTATTATATAATGGTGTATTATTAAAAACAAAGATAATTCCAAGTGCTACGATAACGCCAGGGAGCGCATATCCGGAATAGGATAATTTTTCAATCACCTCGGAAACAATCGAAGGGTAACGCGACTTTAGATAGATGATTGGAAGAGCGAGCAACATACTTACTAAGGCTGCCAATCCAGATACTTTAAAGCTATTAAACACATATACCCAAAACTTGTGATCAAATGCCCCTTCTTGATAGCCAATCACAGACCAATATATTAAAACGATAATTGGGAGGACAACTGCAACAAGAAAAACCAGCGTTGAAAATCCTAGCGCAATCGGTTTCCATTTTCCAAGTGAAATTGGCTCAGGTCGATTGATCGCACCGGTTGCTGATTGAACATATTCGCCTTTTCGTCTCATTCGGCCTTCGATCCACAAAATGATTAAAGTTAACGCGATTAAAATGACGCTTAGCACGGTTGCAGATAAGTTATCATAACTACCCATTTGGTAATAAATCGCTGAGGTAAACGTCATATAACGCAGCATCGAAATAGCCCCAAAATCAGATACGACATAAAGTGCAACCAGAATACCTCCTGCACCAATCGCTGGGCGTAGTAGTGGAAGGTTCACTTTCCAAAATACTTCCCACATATTCATACCTTGTGAACGAGCAACCTCTTCATAATTTCGATTCATTCTACGTAGCGCGGCGCTCACAATTATGTATACATAGGGATAAGTGAACATCGTTAAAACGAAAAAGATCCCCCAAAATGTGTACATATTAAACGGGTAATCACCAGAAAACAAAGCTGTTTTATTCCAGAGATCATACATCCAACCTCGAGGACCTAGAAAAATTAAATAGGCGACCGCACCAACATATGGTGGTATGACTAATGGTAAAGCCAACATCCATGACCAAATGTTTCTGCCCGGCAAATCCGTTCGATGCACTAACCAAGCTAAGGTGACACCGATGACAATAGCAACAAATGTGACACAAACTGTTAAACTTAACGTATTCCATAGTAGTTCTGGAATTCGGTCGTCTAATAGTTTTAGCCAACGATCTTTCCCGGCAAAAAATGAACGGATGACTACATAAATAAGTGGAACAGCCATAAATACGGCAGTGAACAAGCTGACGACTAATAAAATTCCACCGTATCGTTTGTCGGTCCATCGTTTATAGATTGGTTTACGTGAAAAAGTTGAGGGATGAGATGTTCCCTCAACTTGATGTTCTTTATTCTCTTGATGACTATTTTTATGCTTATTCATAAGAAATACCACCAAATATAATAGTTAACTAACCTACTCATATTATGCATGAACATGTCGTAAAATGCTAGTGTTCCAATTATCCACCTATTTCTAAATCAAGCCCAGACTTCTCAATCAGCTGACGGGTATCCTCCCACACATCACCTAAATTACGTAACGGCATATCCATAACTTTATAGTCTGTAATTTTAGCTGCTTCATCAATCGCCTCTACTTCTGGATTAATTGGCACTTCCATGGAAGTATAAGAGAATTCTCGCTGATTTTCAGGTAGCATAATCCAATCTAAAAACTTTTTTGCATTTTCTTCGTTTGGTGCATTTTTGATAAATCCGACCCCGGCAGCATTGACAAATGCTCCCATCTCGTCTTCTCCTTGATCTGGATAAATAACGCCAACATTATTATCTGTCGGTTCATTTAATTGTTGGTGGTAATAATAGTTATTTACGAGACCAAATTTTACTTCTCCTGAACCTACTGCACGACGTATTTCCCCATGTCCATCTGTAATAATGGCTGCATTTTCTTTAATCGCAGTAAGCCATTCTAATGTTTTTTCATCGCCCCACTCTTTTCTAAGAGCAGAAACGTGAGCTATCATACTACCATTTCCACCACGAGTAATTGCGAACTGACCTTTCCATTTATCATCTGCTAATTCTTCAATTGTTTTTGGCATTTCTTCTTCTGTAATTAAATCTTTATTGTACATAAATACTCTTGTTCTTGCAGACAACCCATACCAAGAATTATCTTCCGCACGATATTTTTCTTCAATGGATTCAACGCCTTCTGCATCATACCCTTGTAAGAATCCATTTTGACGAAGGTGTTCCAATGCCCCGACATCATTGGAGATGATAATATCCGCATGCGGATTTTCGCCCTCTTCTTTAATTTTATTAATAATTTCATCTTTACCACTTAACAGTTTCAGAGTTATTCCAGTTTCCTCTTCAAATTTATCTAAAAGTGGTTCAATGAATTTTTCATTACGAGATGAATAAACGACTAATTCGCCTTTATTATTCTCACTTACGTTTTGATCGGAAGCACCTTCGTCTGCATTGTTATTATCTGAAGCTCCTCCACAAGCTGCAAGTACCGCTAGGACAATAGCAAGCACCGTAAACGTGATGAACTTATGTAGTCCATTCATTATATTTCCCTCCTACTAAGAATTAGGTAATAGGAATAGTGTGTGGAAAATATGTATGTTTATTTAAAAGTCCAACAAATTTTTTCCACAGTCTATCCTAATTACCCTAAAGTGTTCGTTATACTATAAATCAGTTTACTGATAATGATTCTCGTTGTCAATCAATATCTGATAAATTTTTATGTTTTTTGCAATAAAAAAACTCGTAGAAACTTTCGTCTAAGTCCCTACAAGCTTTCATGATTTCATTCAAATTTTCGTCATTAGTCTACTAATGCGACTAATTCTGGTGTTATATCAAATGAAATAGATGAGCCGATTTCGATATGTTTTTCCACGGGAGCATAAATTAGCAAATGTTGATCAGTGGTATCCTCTTCTTCTGATAAACGTACGAATAATTCCTGATACTCACCACTGTAAACAACACGAGCAACTCTTCCTTTATAGCGCCCCTCCCCATTCTCAAGCAAACGGCAACCTTCTGGACGAATGGAAATCATGACATCTTCATCGATTGCTTCTTTTGTTTTTTCTGCTAAACAAATCCGACCTATTTTAGTATCAACATGTTTTAAATCTTCTGCCACTCTTCCTTGTAGCAAATTGGTACGACCAACAAATTGAGCAACAAAACAGTTCGTTGGACATGTGTATATATCACGCGGGTGGGCTACTTGTTGAATAACCCCTTCATTCATGACAACGACGCGATCTGACACAGCGAATGCATCCTTTTGGTCATGCGTAACGATGATAGCAGTTGTTTCTGCCTTTTTCAAAATATCGGTTATCTCGTGCCGCATTTTTTCTCGTAAGCTTGCATCTAAATTACTAAACGGTTCATCCAATAAAACAACATTTGGCTGCGGTGCCAACGCCCGCGCTAAAGCGACACGTTGCTGTTGTCCACCAGACAATTCGTTTGGATAACGTTTAGCATATTCTGCTAAATCTACTAGCTCAAGTACTTCTCTTACCCGCCGGTGTTTATCGCCCCGTCGCCATTTGTTAAGCCCGAACGCAACATTTTTTTCAATCGTTAAATGAGGAAAAAGTGCATAATCTTGAAACACCATCCCTACACCACGTTTCTCCGGTGGAACAAAGGTCTTTTCATCATAGACCGTTTTTCCATCAATCTCAATCGTTCCAACAGTCGGCTGCTCAAATCCGGCGATTAATCTTAATATCGTTGTTTTTCCGCATCCACTTGGACCTAAAATGCTTACAATTTCCCCTTGTTGGATCGTCAAATTAAAATTGTCTACAGCTGGTTTATCTAAGCGATTAAAGACCTTTTTTATATTCGTTAGTTTGATAAAACTCATTTCAGATCCTCCTCAAATGCCATTTTTCACATCGCCGATTGAAATGAGAATGATTTTCATTTACGTATTCACTTGAAGTATATCAAACCTAGGCTCGAAGGTCAATAACTCTAAGAAAACTACTGTTAATCCGATGACTTTGTGGCTAATGTATGAACAGGTATTTTGAGGACCCGTGATAAATCAGTATCTTCGTGGTTATTTCGGGATTCCCTTGGTTAAATTGAGAGCTCCCTGGTTATTTTGGAATTCTCGTGGTTGAATCGAGATTTGCGTGGTTGTTTTTGGTTCTGTCTTTAGTGTATTCTGCAGTTCGTTCCATTATACTGTTTCATACCGCTTCTACCTGACATTCTTTAATATATTGAAGTGTATTATTTATAGAATTAGGTACTTCAATTTCTTCATGTTCAATTGCTGGTAATAAAAATAATTTCTCACAAATATCTTGGTCAATCTGATTACCACTATTATCTACAGCTGAAAATATTAGATACTGTTCAGTTTCGACAGACTCTACATTAAGCAAATCTAAATAAAGCCAGCCGTCAGTACCAACTAACGATTCAATAACATGAATCTTACCTTGATAATCACAGTATCTAAAGGTAACCTCTTTCGGTATTTACTCCCTACTCTTGGCTTGGTTAACCCTTTTTTCAGCTAAAGGGGGTGATAACCGATAGTGAACAACATTGTTAGTATCTTCTCCCTTTTTTATTTTGGACATCAATTGATACTTTTTCTTATCTCTGATCAAGCTAAGTGAATTATCATCAAATAACGCTTCTCTTTGACCCTCGATTTTTGAAAGGTTCCATAAAAACCTCTCTAATTTATTCAACTGTATAGTAGTCCGTTCATAATGATCTCTTAATTTTTCCCTTACCTCGACGTAAAAGTTTTCCATTAAACTTATACGTGTTTCTTGCATTTTAATACGATTCGTCCAATTCTTCTTGTAATCTGTTAAATGCATCATCAATTTCTTTAGCAGTTCTACAGTTCTGATAAATTTCTTGTATCCGTTTTTCAAAGTCAACTCCGGACTCCAACGAACCCAAAATTTCATCTGATGAACCAAATAAACCTTCAAACAGCTTGAACTTTTCAGAAAGCAAATCATAAACCCTTTGATCAGCTGCATTTTTTTTGATTCAAAAAATTTATCACAACTACATTATATTTTTTACCATAACGATGACATCTTCCAATCCTTTGTTCTATTCTTTGAGGATTCCATGGTAAATCATCATTTACCACTAAACTACAAAATTGAAGGTTTATTCCTTCCGAAGCAGATTCAGTTGCAACCATGATATCAGCATGCTTATGAAAATATTCAACTAACGCTGCCCTCATATCAGCAGTTTTTGATCCCGTAATTTTAACATCATATTGGTGTTTCTCTATCCACCAACCAAATTTTGTTAGACGAATTTTCAAAGAATATTTGGAAGGAAACGGACGACAAAGTATTGCAAGACGGCTATATAACGAGGGAGTTCCTACTCCTGCTCAAATGCTGGAAAAGCAAACGCAGGAGATAAGTGGCATGATTCGACCATTAGATGCATCTTGACAAATCCCCATTACGTTGGGGATCTTGTTCAAGGAGGAACAACGACAGTAAGTGTAACAAGTAAAAGAAGAAAAAACGTTCCTAAAGAAAAACAGTTTATTGTCAAAAATGCACATGAGCCAATTATATCTAACGTTTGATGCTGTCCAAAATCAATTAGAGCAGAGAAGAAGATATATTACAGCACCCAAATTACATCTTTTTACCAACATTCTCTCTTGTGCTGGCTGTGGTACAGGAATATGGTATAGAAGTAATCGTCGGGGCTACATTTGTGGAAATTATGCCCGTCATGGCAAAAAGGCTTGTACCGCCCACACGATATAAAAGAGGATTTTCTAAAAGAAACGATCCTAGATGACATCCAAACCTTAATTCAACAAGTTGATAAAGAGAAATCTATAAAGAAGATGGAGAGAAAATTGAAAAGTACAAAATTGGATTCTCAAAAGCAAATTAATAAGATTAACAAACAGATGGATGTTTTAAAAAATCGAAAAAGGAAATTCATCAACCTGTTAGCTGACGGAATTATCACACATGAAGAATATCAAGAGAGTATTGAAGTAACGAACAAGTATTTAACTGAATTAATGGAACAGAAAAATGAACTTCTTTCATTGATGGAAAGCGAGGATGTAATCGAAACGATTGAAAAGCTTAAAAAGGAATTACTTCAATTCCTAAATTTCGATGAATTAACCGAGGATATTCTCCATCGACTGATTAATCGAATCGAGGTAAAAGAGGACGGTACACCAATAATTCATTACCGGTTTACCACACCAAAAATTGAATAGAGGCAAGAAAGAAAGCTTATCTTGCCTCATTTTTTCATTTTAAAACTATCTGCGAAACGCACTCAACATGCGCCGTGTGCGGGAACATGTCGACGGGCTGGATGTATTCGACTTTGTACAAGCTGGAAAGAAATTGAATGTCTTTTGCCAGGGTGGACGGATTGCATGAGACGTAAACGAATCGTTTTGGCTTCACTTTTTTGATTGTTTTGAGAAACGCTCGGTCGCAGCCGGTGCGGGGAGGGTCGACGACGACAACATCTGGGCGCCAGCCTTCTTTTGCCCATTTTGGCATCCATGTTTCTGCTTTGCCTGTGACATATGTTGCATTTTTGATCCCGTGTTTTTCGGCGTTTTTTTTCGCGTCACGGATGGATTCTTCAATGACATCCATTCCTCTGATTTCTGCTGCATCCTTTGCCAGCCACAAGCCGATCGTGCCGACGCCGCAATAGGCATCTACGATTTTTTCGCTTCCTGTTAAACCTGCTGCTTTTTTGACTTCGTCATAAAGTTTGACCGTTTGCACCGGGTTAAGCTGGAAAAAAGCGCGGGCGGATAGTTCAAAGGAAAGGTCGCCCAATGTTTCTTGGATGACTTCTTCACCTTTTAACAAAACCGTTTTGTCGCCGAAAATCAGCGATGTTTTGCTTCCATTTATATTTTGCATGACTGATTTTACTTCCGGCGCGCGCTTCATGATCTCCGCTGCAATCAGTTCTTTTCGCGGCAATTCTTCCGCTTTTGTAATGAGGACGACTTGCACATGGTTCGTCTGAACTCCGGCGCGTACAACGATTGTGCGAACGATGCCCGTCCGTTTTCGCTCATGGTAAATCGGAATGTGAAAATCCTCCAGTACTTGTTTTACCGTTTGGGTAATTTTATCTGTCAGCGGGTGCTGGACCATGCAAGAGTGAATTGGAACAAGCTTGTGTGAATTCGCACCATACAGGCCCGCTATCACTTGCTGTTTTTCATTTCCGAGCTGAAATTGACTTTTATTGCGGTAATGCCAAGGGTCGTCCATACCGATTGTCGGACGGATGTCGAGGGCGTCAACCTCGAGGTTCGTATGGCGCTCAAGCGCTTGAATGACAATGTCCCGTTTGGCAGCAAGCTGCTGTTCATATTGCAAATGCTGCAATTGGCAGCCTCCGCATCGGTCATAATAGATGCAGGGCGGTTTCACACGATGAGGGGATTTTTTCCGTATTTTTTTTATAACGGCTTCTGCATAATTTGGTTGAATATTCTCTGCTTGAACGACCACTTCTTCCCCGGGCAAAGCTCCCGGGACAAAGACGACTTGTTTCTTAAAATACCCGACACCTTCTCCGTTAATGCCAAGCCGCTTAATGGTCAGCGGAAATTGCTGTCCCTTTTGAATCGTCACAGATGTCGGTCTATTTTTTATCTTCATTTCGCTTCTCCCCGTCTCTTTTCGATGCTTCGCCATAAATAAAAAGCTGCATAGCTTAAATAAGGAGCCCACTCGCGGCTGTAGTTTTCCATTTCTTCTTTTGTCGGTTTCTTTTCCAGTTGAAAATAATGCTTGATCGCATTTTGCAAGCCGATATCAGCAGCAGGAAACAGATTCGGCCTGCCTAGCCCAAATAAAAGAAAATTTTGCACCGTCCACGGGCCGATGCCGCGCACTTGAACCAATTTTTTCATAATGTCATCATCGCTCCATTCATGGAAGGCATGAATCGACAGCACTCCTTCTGCAATCAGTCTGGAGGTATCAATAACATATTCCGCTTTTCTCATGCTGAATTTCAGCGCCCGCAAATCCTCATAATTCAATTTGGCTACTGTTTCCGGTTTTGGATAAAACCATACATTATCTACTTGAAAACCAAAAGTTTGCACAAAAGCGGTCGTCAACTGATAGGCAAATGATAAATTTAATTGCTGATGAATAATGCATTTCATTAAACAAGCATACGGATGAAAATCTAACACGAGCGGCGTCCCTTCATGCTCTTGAAAAAGCGGAGCAAGGTTGGTTTGCAGGAAATGATCTTGAATGGTTTTAAGCGAATTCTTCCATTGAAATATGCGTGTCAGCTCATGGATGGCTCGTTCTTTTTGTTCATCCTGTTCCCCTGATATTTCAAATACTGGGTTTTCCTTCGATCCGATTGCTTTTACAGCGGCAACAAAAGGTTCTTCTTTTTCACTATAAAGAGGAACAAGGACGGTTCGCTTGTGCACGTCCACCTTGTTCAACGGATCAAGTGAAAGGCGCTCTAACACGCGGTCGAAGTCATACGGCGGCGCCGCTTTTATCGTCACATTCCACATGTTTTTACCGACCTTTATCGTATTTTTTCGGAGCTATTATATCACATAATCCGCTTCTATTAATAAAGAAATGGACTTTCAAACATTTTTTCCATCACTAGATCGTCTAAGCTTTTAAAAGTATAGCCTTGCTGTTTTAAAGTTTTAATCGCTTCATCAAGCGCATCAGCGTTGTCTTTTGATACGGTGTGCAGCAAAATGATCGCGCCCGGATGAATTTGATTGATAATGTTGTCGTATGCATATCGCCAGCCTTTTTGTTCATTCACCTTCCAGTCGACAAATGCAAGCGACCAAAAAATATTGCGATAACCGTATTTTTCGGACAATGCAAGTGTGCGTTCGCTAAAAATGCCCCTTGGCGGTCTCACATATACTGTTCCTTCTTGGCCTGTAAGCTCCTTTACTTTGTCGCTGACGGCATCAAGCTCCTTCTTTATTTTATCAGCACTTATTGTCGTCATATCAGGGTGACTCCATGAATGATTGCCGACAATATGCCCTTCTTTCACCATTCTCTTTACAAGATCAGGGGCTGTTTTTAAATAATGGCCTGTTACAAAAAACGTCGCATGTACATCGTGCTTTTTCAGTACGTCCAAAATTTTCGATGTATAGCCGTTTTCATAGCCATTATCAAACGTTAAATAAATCTCTTTTTTGCTGGGATCTCCTAAATAAAACGCTCCATATTTATTTAAAAGTTCATTCCATTCTTTCCCGGCATCAGGAGGCTGATGATTATTGTTTTTTTGAAAACCCCAATGAATCGGGTGATTGCTGACAGCAGCAGAGGCGCAGCTAAAAAAAGAAAAAAATAACAAGACAGAGCAATATAAAATCCGGAAATAATTCAAGCTGTGAATCTCCTTTCCATTATTTTTACTATTAGTCTTTATCCGTTTTTAGGAATTATGCTCCATCTTGATTTCAAAAAAATACCATAGCCAATCATCTGGCTATGGCATTGAGTTTAATATTTAGCTAAATACCGGCTCTTTAAATTGAGAAAGCTTTTCTAATGACGATTTTTCAATGTCTTCATGCAGGCTGTTGCCGTGTGAATCCATTGTGACAACGGCCGTGAAGTCTTTTACGCGCAAATGCCACATAGCTTCTGGAATTCCAAACTCCAGCAAGTCAACACCTTCAACCGCTTCGATGCAATCCGCATAATATTGAGCAGCACCGCCAATCGCATTCAAGTATACTCCGCCATGCTCTTTTAAAGCTTGCAGCGTTTTTTGCCCCATGCCGCCTTTGCCCATTACCGCACGGATGCCAAATTTTTTCATAATATCCCCTTGATAAGGCTCTTCGCGAATGGAAGTGGTCGGCCCAGCCGCTTTCACTTCCCAATTGCCGTTTTCATCTTTTAACATGACAGGTCCGCAGTGGTAAATAATTTGACCGTTTAAATCAACCGGCGCATCATGATCCATTAAATATTTATGGATGGCATCCCTTCCTGTGTAAATGATTCCGTTGATGCGAACAACGTCACCGACTTTCAGCTCGCGGATTTGTTCTTCTGTAATTGGCGCTTGCAGCGTGATGACACGTCTTTCAGAGTCCGTTGATGCTAAATGTTCTTCTTGTGCAGCATTTTCTTGAAAATCAACATCTTCTCCATCTTGATAAAGCCATTTTATGATTTCACCCGTATTTGGATCGATATGCACACCTAAACGGCGGAATGCCCAGCAGTTGTATGCGACAGAAACAAAAAAGCTTGCAGGAATTCTGTGCATTGCGCCGACTTTGCAGCCTAATAAAGTGGTTTCCCCGCCAAATCCCATCGTTCCGATGCCAAGCTTGTTCGCATTTTCCATAATATATTCTTCCAATTGGCGCAATTCTTCGTTAGGATTTACGTCATCGACTTCGCGGAATAATTGTTCTTTCGCTAAATCGTACCCCGATGAACGGTCTCCACCGATTCCAACTCCAATGAATCCTGCGCTGCATCCTTGGCCTTGTGCTTGATATACCGCATGCAAAATACATTTGCGGATTCCATCCAAATCTCTCCCGGCTCTTCCCAATCCTTCTAGTTCGCATGGCAGGCTGTATTGAATATTTTTGTTTTCGCAGCCGCCGCCTTTTAATATTAAGCGAACATCGATATAATCTTTTTCCCATTGTTCAAATTTTACGACTGGAAGCCCTTCGCCCAAGTTATCGCCGGAATTTTCTCCAGTGAGCGAATCGACCGAGTTCGGGCGAAGCTTCCCGTCCTTCGTCGCTTGAGCGATCGCTTTTTTTATTGTTTCCTTTATTTGAATTTGATTGATACCGACTGGCACTTTAATTTTAAATGTCGGTAATCCGGTATCTTGGCAGATCGGCGATACATTTTCATCTGCCATTTTAATATTTTCGGTTATCGTGGCAAGCGACATCGCAGCTCTTGTACCAGCATTTTCACGCTGCTTCGCCTTCAAAATAGCGCGGCGGACATCCTTCGGCAATTTTGTAGACGTTTCCACAATTAATTGATACATACTCTCATATAATTTTTCCATCCCGCTTATCCCCCTTACATTCAGTCAAAAAACTCCCACTTAACACAATTTTTATTATACTTCTTTTAATTTTGATTGGAAAGGCATTCACGTGCTGATCATTTTTTTAGGGGGATAAGGAGAGTGTTTCAACATTCATTGCAGCAGTTAAAAAAGGTTCAGCTTGCGAATTCTATCAACCGCTTCTAAAAGCCTGCTCTCATCAACTAATAAACCAACGCGTATGTATCCTTCTCCATATTGCCCGAAGCCGTTTCCTGGCGCAACGGCGACATCTGCTTTTTCAAGCAAATAATCGGCAAACTCTTCGCTAGTAAATCCTTTCGGAACAGGGAGCCAGGCAAAAAATGATCCTTTCGGAGCTTGGGCGTTCCAGCCAATTTGCCGAATAGCATTGATAAACGTATTTCGGCGGTTTTCATAAAGGGAGACAAGCTCCTCTACACACGACTGATCGCCTGTTAATGCGGCAGCTGCTGCTAATTGTATTGCTGGAAAAAGGCTGCAATATAAGTGATCTTGAATAAGATTAATACTTTCAATGATATTCTGGTTCCCTACAGCAAATCCAACACGCCAGCCGGCCATATTGTAGGTTTTCGACAATGTGTACATTTCAATGCCGATGTCCTTAGCTCCTTCCGCTTCAAGAAGACTGGTCGGTTTTTTGCCGTCAAAGCCGATCGCACCGTACGCAAAATCATGGACAACGGAAATGTGATGCTTCTTTGCAAACGTAACCGTTTCCTCAAAAAACTTAAGATCGGCCGTTGCTCCTGTCGGATTGTTCGGGTAGTTTAAATACACCAATTTTGCCGCTTCTTTATCCTCCAACGGAATGGCGTTGTAATCAGGTAAAAACCGATTTTCTGCCAACAGCGGGAACGTTTTAAATTGAGCCCCGGCTAAAACAACGCCTGATAAATAGTCTGGATAACCCGGGTCGGGCAATAGCATTAGATCTCCTTCATTTAATAGGCACATCGGCAATTCAACAAGTCCAGTTTTCGTACCGAATAAAATCGCCACTTCTTTTTCCGGATCTATATCGACACCGTATTGTTTCTTATAATATTCACTAGCCGCATGTTTTAACTCGATCAGACCTGAAAATGGTGAATATTTATGTGTTTTCGGGTCTTCTGCTGCGGTTTGCAGCGCTTTGACGATATGCGGGGGAGTCGGCTGGTCAGGATTTCCTTGTCCTAAATTAATAATATCTCTTCCTTCGGCTACAGCGTTATTCACTTTTTTCACAAGGGCAGAGAAAAATTGTGTTGGAAGCTTTTTTAAACGTTCTGAAATCTCCACTCTAATCCACCTTTTTTTATAAAAATAGTTGAAATTATCATAAAAATTCTATAGTCTTTATATAAAAATGTCTAGGGGCTGAAAATCATGAAAGTTGCTTGTATACAAATGAATATCATTTTAGGCGAACCGGACCAAAACTATGAAATCGCTCAAAAAAATATAATAGAAGCAGCAAGCCATCAAGCGGATACAATTGTTTTGCCTGAAATGTGGAATACAGGATACGCCCTTGATCAGCTTGATGAGCTTGCAGACAAAAATGGAGAAAAAACAATTGAGTTGCTGACATCCCTTGCTAAAACATATCATGTCAATATTGTCGGCGGTTCAGTTGCAACGAAAAAAAACGGACAATTTTTTAATACCATGTACGTTGTCGACCGATTCGGAAATATCACCGCTGAATACGACAAAGCCCATCTGTTTAAATTGATGGATGAGCATAAATTTATGAGTGCCGGCCAAAAAGTAAATATATTTGAGCTGGACGGCATCACTTGCGGTGGTGTTATTTGTTATGACTTGCGTTTTCCGGAATGGATTCGCACCCATGCATTAAAAGGTGCAAACATTATGTTCATTCCTGCCGAATGGCCGAAAAAGCGAATTGACCATTGGCAATTGCTTCTCCAAGCACGGGCAATTGAAAATCAAATGTTTGTTGTAGCAGTAAACCGGGTCGGAGCGGATCAAAATAATGAATTTAATGGACACTCAATGGTCATTGCCCCTTGGGGCGAGCTTCTTGTTC
>ERZ1673771.35-NODE-35-length-23021-cov-26.469781_pt1 | contig 23021 bp, 22 predicted proteins | sample MGYA00580141_ERZ1673771 | MGnify/ENA primary metagenome ERZ1673771 (study PRJEB41219, sample SAMN04549647) | soil metagenome | isolation source: soil | place: USA: Nevada, Stillwater NWR | collected 2009-08-06 ...
TAGCTTTAAATTCTGCGGTATATCGGTTTCTTTTTTTCATGGTATCATTATAACTTATTTATCACGCTCATGTGTCTCACCTTATGGGAGCATTATAGACTAGTCAGGTTCTAATCGTTTTTATCTTAACTATGAGGAATTGAAACCGGTAATACCACAAGTTGACGGTGTTCCGAAATGGATGGTTTTTATCTTAACTATGAGGAATTGAAACAATGTCGGCCAGAACTAGTCGGAAAAATAGAAAATGTTGGTTTTTATCTTAACTATGAGGAATTGAAACGGAACTTTGACGAACTCAAACTCATCAAAGTCCTCTGTTTTTATCTTAACTATGAGGAATTGAAACCACAACAAATGAATTGTTTTTGGACATCGCAAAAGGTTTTTATCTTAACTATGAGGAATTGAAACTCACATTGATCTATTCGAGCAACAAGGAAAATTGCATGTTTTTATCTTAACTATGAGGAATTGAAACCGACTTCTTTAAACTTGGATTTGTCGTCAATGTGTGTTTTTATCTTAACTATGAGGAATTGAAACAAAGGAGAGGATACCTAATGGCGAATATCGGGGTAGATATTGTTTTTATCTTAACTATGAGGAATTGAAACTTTCCTGCTATGAGGTAGCATAACAGCGACATAACAAGTTTTTATCTTAACTATGAGGAATTGAAACAAAATGTTCCATAATCTTTCTTTTGCATCTTCTTCGTTTTTATCTTAACTATGAGGAATTGAAACCCGACATGTAGTATCGTTTGTCAATTACGTATTGTGCGTTTTTATCTTAACTATGAGGAATTGAAACTACAGTTTTCGCATATAGATTCGTGCCGCAACGAAGTTTTTATCTTAACTATGAGGAATTGAAACATTTCGTCAAACTCTTCGTCAGTCAGCGACAACGCACACGCAGTTTTTATCTTAACTATGAGGAATTGAAACTTTTTGCATTAAAAATAAGATCGAATCCAAGCACTTTGTTTTTATCTTAACTATGAGGAATTGAAACTAATCAACGATTAAAGCCCCTAACATACCTTGATATTTCCGTTTTTATCTTAACTATGAGGAATTGAAACAACTCCACCCCTTCGCATACTTCGCTACGCTCAGTAACTGTTTTTATCTTAACTATGAGGAATTGAAACCGGGTTACGACCGATCAAACCGGCATCCATCGCTTCTTGTTTTTATCTTAACTATGAGGAATTGAAACCAAAGGACTTCTTTCTTCCCTATTGTCTCTTTCTTGATGGTTTTTATCTTAACTATGAGGAATTGAAACAATAATGATACAAGAGATATAAGAATTGAACCTGATGAGTTTTTATCTTAACTATGAGGAATTGAAACCCGGAGAAACGACAAAATTGAAGTTCAATTATTATATCGTTTTTATCTTAACTACGAGGAATTAAAACATTTTACATTGACAGTGTTTTCTGACTTCAACGCAACATGTTGATTCTTATGGATTTTAATGACCAGGATGATGATGAAATTTTGCTTGACATCCTGTAGGAAAGTACTAATAGTCGAAAAATGGGAGTACAATATCACTTGGCTTTAGACGCATCAAGGTCATATTTTTTACTGTACGGATTAGAAACTTACGGTATACGGGGTCTTCCCTCATTACATTCACGTAGTGGGGGACAGGCCCCATAATCATTTCATCATAAATAAGTCTCAAGACTTAGTTGAATATACATTTGAGGTCCATTTTGGAAAATCACTTTTCTCTGTATTCTAAGGAAGAGAAAAGTAATTGAATTTGTTTTTCTTTTAAATTCATTTAATCAATCCAGCTTGAAGTTTTTGGATAATAGCTGTTTATGAGGCTAAAAATCTTCTCTAAAATAAGAACGCGAAAAGGCTGTGGATTTGGAGAGGCATTGCTTTTTTGTATTTGTTTAGGCGAACTTCTTGCACTAAGGATTTGTCAATGAAGCTAGTACGTTTCATTGACATGTTAAATGAATATTCGCAATATGTGGAAGAAGACTATGTAAAATTCTAGTCAAAATATTTTGTATACAAGGGGAGGATCGGTGCTACTTTGTTGCTCCTTGCTGAGCGGAGTGCTAAAGGATAAACAAATCAAGTGATAAAGCTGTGAAAAATTTTTGGGAAGGAAGGGAAAACATTGAAAAGATTTTTTGTGATTCTGTTGGGTATCATCGGATTCATTGGTTTATATATTATCTTTTTGAATCCAATCAATTTTAGTTGGTGGCCTTTAGGAAATCAAAGAACCCAGTCCGTTACATCAGAGGGAATTGAAATGATTGAAATTGATGCCTCAGGTGTTAGCACAACGATTATTCCGGAAAGTCGAGAAGATTTAAAAGCTGATTTAGATGGAAAGGGAAAGCTGATTGTTAAACAGCATGGAGACAAAGTAAAAGTAAGTGCGAAACAAAAATGGAAATGGTTGGGGTGGTTGTTTCATAACAAGGCAAGATTGAATATTTACATCCCTGAAGATTATGATCGAAACATGGCTATAAATCTTGGCTCCGGGAATTTGAATTTCTCTGGCCTTTCAAAAAATGAACCGATGAAACTAGATGAATTAATATTAGATATATAGAGGCTCGGGAAACGTCAACCTGAAGAATGTATCGGTTAAACATTTTGAGCATGATAGTTCGTCGGGGAATGTCGATATAGACTCATTAACGACAGAAACAGGATCATTTGATATTAGTTCTGGAAACCTCAAAGTAAAGCATTATATCGGAGCTATTGAGGCTGAGCTATCATCTGGAAATTTAAATATACAAATGGATGAATTAACAGATTCAGTTGATATTGAAGTAAGTTCAGGAGTGGTGGATCTTAATCTTCCGACTGATGCTGACTTTACTTTAAACGGAAAGACAAACAGCGGCAATATAACATGTGATTTTCCGCTAACTAGCAAAAAAATAGATAATAAAAACATCAAAGGTACCCATGGGTCTGGTGAACATCCTATCGACGTAAGCGTATCAAGCGGCAACATTAAAATTTATTAAAATGATGTGAAAAAGCGTTCATTGATTAACTAGGGAAGCAAGAATGATGTCTATCTCTTTAATAAAATACTTAACAAGTGCCACACTCTTTAAAATATTAAAAGTCAATAGAAAAAGGAAGCAGCCTAAACTTCTTAATTCGTGTTTTAGGCTGCTTTTTAAATAAAATTCCTCGTCTTATCATTTGAATAGCTGAGCATTTATTCGCATATTTTATTAGTCATTCCAAGGATTTTAGGAAATTAGATGCAGGTATTTTATTTACTTATAGGCTGAACCAAAAGAAAAGGTCAGACTCGTTAACAAAAACAAATATAGTTAAGAGTTAAGATATAAAATAAGTTCAATGGACTATATATGGGGAAATGCATGTAATTTCAGATGTTTATGGGGTAACCTTTTTTGTGTTTGTTTTTGATTTTGTTATTGATGGATGATTATGTAATAAATTAAAATATATATATAAATTACTAAATTTGAACAAAGCTGGGAACTGGAATGGGAGCATTGTACCATATTTGTGTAATGGAGTGCGGAGTTCCTTGATTCGCATTTTATTGGAGCGAATTCCGAAGGATAACTGGCGTGTCCGAGATATAAGTTTTGTTGAAGAGATGATTAGTAAACTTCATCCTAATCGTGAATGGTTAAAACCATATAACGTCATTACCGAATATTGTAATGATATTAATCATGTAGGAACTAGTACAAATGCTCGTGAGGGATTGGTTTATTATCTAAAAGTTTAGAAGAATTAAAGGCATTGTTCAAAAAAATGTCGGAACTTTCAAAAGAAAATAGAATGTAAAGGAGTTAGAAACGATGAGCCGCGATTTGTCGATTCATGCATCAGCGGTTGTTCAAAAAAATTTTTCGTTCACGTTCGTCACCCCAATGGTCATGCATGGAGCAAAACGAAAAGAAATAGCGGAATTTCGGATTCCTTCGGTAAGAGGAATATTACGTTATTGGTGGAGGACATTACAAGACGAAACGAGTCCCGAATTTCTATTGGAAAAAGAAGAAGCAATATTTGGGGGTACAACGAACCAACAAAAATCACGTGTATCATTCATTCTCCAGCAACCCATAACTGGATATAAATCGGAGAATGTATTGCCGCATAAGACTAGTCCTGTTTCCCTTAAGAGTATTGAGGCAAACAAAACTGCAATAATAACCATGCAAACATTGCACAAGCATAATGAACACTTTAAATTATATGATTTATATTTTCAGTATATATTGCATCTTGCGGGAATGGGACAGCGGGCAAGACGGGGATTTGGTGCATGTCAATGGGAAGAGCATAAGTGGGGAAACAAAGAAATGTTTACGGCTTCTCTAAAGCAGATATTGGAACAATTAGGTGTTGCTCAGAAGTTTGAGTTTTCGATCAGTGGGGATGGTATGTTGAAGAGGAAGAAATCAGCAACTACGCCTCATCCTGTATTATCCGCTGTATGGATTGGTGAAGGTAAGTCAACGCCTCATGAAGTGTTGAAAATGTTTGGTGAAGCGTCACATAGAGCGAATCGATATGGCAATTTAGGTTCTGTGAAAGAGCGGTTTGCTTCCCCATTATGGTGTACGGTAAGGAAAATTGGAGATTTGTATTATCCGATTGTGACAGAAGTACAAGCAAAGGACGAAAGATATACAAACTCCAAATATGAACGTGATCGTGCGGAGTTTTTACGTGTAATTGGGGTGAGTGTATGAGCAATCAACATTTAGTCGTTTTTACGGTAGGTCCTGTTCAATCATTTATCGCAACAGCAAGAAAAACCGAAGATTTTTGGAGCGGAAGTTATATATTATCACACATTATCCGCGAAGCGATGAAAATGTTATCAGAGTTAGATCCGGAGTGTGAATTTATATTTCCGAAAAATATCCAAGAAACAGATATAAAATCACGTCATATCGCCTCAATGCCAAACCGTTTCACAGCTATTGTTCATAAAGATGCGCAAGGTGCAGCAGCTATTCTTCAAGAAACGGAAGGGCATGTACGTAAAGTGTTTTATGAATTGTGCACTTTTGCGATTCACTCAGTTTTTCCATCCCTTGATGAACAAGAAAAAATGATTTTGAAGGAAAAAGCAGTTAAGCAAATTGACGTGTTTTTCGAAGTGTATTGGGTGATTGAACCCTATGATTCTACCATTAATTTTCAAGAAGTAAGAGAAAGAGCGGAAAAACGTTTAGGGGCATTAAAAAACGATAAACACTATCCGGGGTTTGTGCAGTACGGATTAACATGCAGTGTATGTAAGGAACGGGAAGCATTATGCCTTGAGAATATAGGATTGGAAGATAAATATGGGGATATGAAACGAAAGTTAGTGGGAACGTGGAAAAAGCGTTCAGAAGCATATAAAGTTTCTAAGAACGCTGAGGATAAGGAACAGAAAGCAGGACGAATAAAAGACAACGAATTTTTATGTGGAATTTGTCTTGGCAAACGTACAGCGTGGGATTATTTTACAGATAAATTAGGGAATAAGCAGGTCTTCCACCGCTTCCAGTCCGTTTTGGATATCGGTGAAGGAGATTATTATGCTATTCTTCTGATGGACGGAGATAATATGGGGAAATGGTTTTCTGGGGAAAACAAGGAAGACTACAGTCGGGTTAGCGAGCGATTAGCTCATTTTTCCCAACGAGTAGTGCCTAAGATTGTCGAGCGGGATTACAAAGGGCGCCTTGTTTATGCCGGCGGCGACGATGTGCTCGCATTTTTGCCTGTGGAGGAAGCATTGCGTGTTGCTCAAAAGCTACGTTTTGCATTCAGTCATCCAGAACATGGGCTGGGAGAAAAGGCAACAGCATCGATCGGATTGATCATTGGACATAAGAAAGCCCCTTTGCAAAGTTTGCTAAACAACGTTCGCCAATTGGAGAAAATGGCGAAAGGGTATGTCAATCCTGAAACAAATGCAAAGAAAAATGCATTGGCTTTGGCCGTGCATACGCGCTCAGGCGAGATTTCTGTAGCGATACTACCTTGGGAAATTGAAACATCACGGACAGTGAAGCTGCTACAAGATATTATTTCATTGTTACTAAACGATTTATCTTCGACATTTATTTTTCATTTTTCCAATGCTTTCTTTCCACTGCTGTACGAAAATGAAGATTACCGAAAATTGGAGAATCGTGAGATGATGCAAGTGGAATTGCATCGTTTATTAAAACGCTCTGTAAAAGAGGGGAGAAAAGTCGAATCGTTGGATCAGCATGTAGAAACATTGCTAAAGTTACATAACGTCTCTAAATCAAGTTATGATTTCTTAAGTTTATTGAAAATGCTGACATTCTTTAAGAAATCGGAGGGAAAAAAGAATGAAAAAGCTGACGTTAAAACCGGTTGATACTTTTTTCTTTAAAAATCATCAAGTAACTGAAGCTGGAAACGATACGGTGATGGACGGCATTTTCCCTCCAAGACCAAACACCATTTATGGTGCATTGCGGGGAGCATTTATTCACGAGCAAGCCACGTTTGAAGAGTTTTCACAACAACGAAATGATAAGTTAAAAAAGTGGATGGGGACACCAAACGAAACTGGAGACTTTCAGATTACTTATTGTGGGATGGAGTACAACAATATTTTATTTCTTCCGCTTCCTTTAGATTATCAAGTGGTAGAAGAGGACGAAAAAACGATTGCATATCCTCTTCAATTAAAAAAAGATACGCAATTTTCTTCACAACCTGGAGAGTGGAGATTATTTTCTAACCGAACCGAAAAATCGAAAAGTTCAAGTCATCAATTTGTCCCTATTCAGCATTGGAAAGAAGGGGTTCTTCATCATCAGCCTATTTGCCATTTGTCTCACGCTGCTCAGATAGTGTCGAGCGAAGAAAAATTAGGAATTGCACTTAATTACCAAGAGAGAAGGGCAGAAGAGCATTATTTGTACCGAATGGTCAAATGGAGATTTAAAGAAGAAGGAGCCTTTGTCGTCTACACTTCTTCTAGTCCTGATTTTTCGTCTGTTAAATTTGCGCGCATTGGCGGAGAAAATCGTCCGTGGATTGTCAAACAGAACGAAGAAGTTTTCTCTCTTTGGACCGAGGAAGAGCTGCAAAAATTGTCTGAGCAAATTAAGCAGACTAACATCGCTAAAATCATTTTATTAGCACCGGCGATTTGGGTGAATGGGTCACGACCTGGAAGTTTTGATAGTGAACATATTTTATTGCCAAATGGGCTTAGAGTGAAATTATTAGCTGCTGCCATTGGTCGGCCAGAACTGTACGGCGGATGGGATATTGCCAACCATCGACCAAAACCAAGGAAGCCGATGGTTCCCGCTGGTTCCGTGCTCTATATTAAAGTACAGGAGGGACAGATCACAGAACTGCTTTCACTCGCAAACGGCTTACATTTGACCGATGAAGGTGCACATGAAGGATTTGGTTTTGCAGTAATTACTAGCGGAAAACGAATGGAGGAGGAATTGTCATGTATTCGTTAGTTCGTCCATTTTTATTACATGCCATCACGTCTGTTCACGCAGGAAGCGGAAGTGAAATCGGTCTTGTAGATTTACCGATTCAGCGGGAAAAACATACAGGTTTTCCAAAAATCGAAAGCTCTTCTTTAAAAGGGGCGCTTCGCTATACAATAGAGACACCTTTAAATCAAGATGAAAAGAAAAAAATGAAGCTGGAAAAATTAGAACTAATTTTTGGCTCAAATAAGAAAGAACAGAACAATAACGATACACAATCAAGCGCAATTGCTCTAAGTGATGCAAGAATATTAATGTTCCCGGTGAAATCGATGCGCGGTATATTTGCTTGGATTACATGTCCTCAAGTATTGAAACGGTTTAATGATGAAATATTGCTTCACAAATTGAACGTTGAGCCCCTTGTCGTACCAGAAGCTAAAACAGTATCTTCTGAACGATTAATTGTGGCTAACGATCATATCGTTTTAGAAGAATATAATTTCTCAGTAAAAATTACCGACGAGGCAAAAACGCTCGCGGAACAACTGTCAGCTTTAGTGAAGAAAGAGCTTTACACGGAATTGCGCGATCGGATCGTCGTATTAGAAGATGACGATTTTGCGGATTTTGTGAAATTATCTACTGAAATTAATGCGCGTATTAAAATCAACCAAGAAACTGGTACAGTTGATAACGGAGCGCTTTGGTATGAAGAAAATGTTCCACCAGAAACGATTTTCTACAGTTTTCTCTACATTGGTCAAATTCGCGGTAACGGGGTAGAAGGCTTAAAATCAGCTGAAGACGTGGAGAAATTTTTAGTGGAGGAAGGACATTTCCCTGATGTCTTCCAACTTGGGGGGAACAGCACACTTGGCCGTGGAATGCTCCGGAGAATTTGGGTGTAAAGGAGGAAACAATATGGCAGTAGAACGTGTTGGCATTGAAAACGGACGAGCATCGTTTGCATTTGAAAGTGTAAAGAAAGCTTTCCAAGACAATAAAGTAAACTTCGAAAGCTACCGTTCATATGTAAAAAAAATGCCCTCTCTCATTCAAGTAAATGGATTAGGACAAGCATTAGCTTTTTGTTATCAAAAAAAGAAGGAATACCGTGTGATTTATGACCAATTACATACATGGTTAAGGGGACAGTATAAACAATATTTCCAAGAACAAAATAAAGAATTTGTAGAAGTTGTCATAGGGCTAAAAAGCTCGGATTATCGCGTGCTGACGATGGAAGTACTTGCTCTATTAAACTGGTTGCGAAAATTTGCCGATGGCATGGCAGAACAGAAACAGCAGTAAAGGAGAGGATAACATGCTGTTTCACCCAATAGATACGAAAGAAGCTTTTAACCCGGCGAATAAAAGTGAAATTGCTCATTTGTGGTATCACGTTCATTACGATCAATTCACTCTGAATGAAAGAAATAAAAAGGGCAAATACGTTCCAAAGAAAGAGTTTGATTCTATTCCTATTCGTCGTGAGCTGATGAAAATCGCAGAAAATACCATACAACAACAAAAAAGAGCGCTTGTTGATTTATCAAGCTATTATCACATACGACAGTTAAAAGCAAAACCGATTGCCCGCATTGTCCATGGATTAGGAGGAGGGCATGTTCGCGAAACATCGCTGACGCTCCACCCTGTGTATGGAATTCCGTACATTCCAGCTTCGAGTCTAAAAGGAGTTGTAAGAAATTGGTTTATCCAAACGTATTGTGATGGGAATGAAAACCAATTAGCTTTACATCCAAAAGGTTCGCTTGTGTTTGGAACACAGGAGCAGCGAGGAATGGTTCAGTTTCACGATATTTTCTTAACGAATGATTTAAGGATTGAACCGGATATATTAACTGTTCATTTCAAGGATTATTATAGTGGCAGAAAGGCGGCAACCGATGATCAAAGACCGAATCCGGTAACATTTTTATCAGTGACTGTTTCCGATGTGGATATATATGTAACCTCTAACAAATATGACGATTCGTCAAGTGAGGAATTGTTAAAGGAGGCAGCAAACTGGACAGCTCAGGCTTTGTCAGAATTAGGAATTGGTTCAAAAACATCATCAGGGTATGGTTATTTTACCAATATTGAAGACGTGACTGAAACAGAGTTTTTACCGTATGTAGAAATGCGGAAACTGGAAAGAGAAAAACAAAAAATAATAGAGATAGAACAAAAACAAAAGGAGGAAGAGGAAAAACGTCGAAAAGAAGAGGAATCTCGTCTAGCTGAGATGTCTGACGAGGAAAGATTAGTTTTCCTAATTGAAAGATTAACAAATAGCTCCGTTGACGAAGAAAAGAGCAAAACAGAGCTATACAACGAAGTGATAGAACAAAAAAATCAGCAGGCGGCACAAGCGTTAAAAGCATATTGGCAACGTATCGGCCAATGGAAAGTGAAAAAGCAAAAGAAAAAACAATACGAAAAAGTACAGGCTATTAAACAACTATTAAATGAGAGATGAAAATTTGTTGTCGACCTCCAACCGTGCAAAAATCAGGAGGATCGACAACACTTTATTTTTTAGCGTAACGAGGCAAAACCCAAAGAAAACAAACACGAAACAATAATTGATAAAATTTACTATTCACTTAAAATAAAAATAACAAAAATTTCTAGTATTATCAAAACCTTGTATTACCAACAACTTTTTGGTTTTTTATCATAATCATGGGGAATTGAAACGTGTACAGGTATTTCATCGTGACGAGATGTTTTGCTTGTTTTTTATTAAATATGAAAAATTGAAGCCACGGATTGCATGGTCAAAAATTTTTTTGATACCTTATCGGGACATATTGATAAAACCAGCGTTCTACCGTTGTGTAGGCGAGTTGTAATAAGCGAGCGACTTCTTGAATCGTTTTCCCAATGCACAACCAGGCAACCCAATGTTGAAGTGATTCCGTCGCGATATTGTGAGACAGAAGCCCCGGATAGGAAACGGTAAACGTAAGGAAACAAGCTTGGCAGCGTCATCTTTCTATGGAAAGCTCAACCCAAAATAGGCCGATGTGATTCGTATAGCCGTGAATCCATTGTTTTCGTTTCGATGACATTTTGGTTGTCTGACCGAAGCAAGTTGGGCAGATCGGACAATGAGGAGGGGGGAAAGTTCAAAAATCCAGTGTTCTCCCTCTTTTCGTCCTCCTTGAATAAGAAAGTCTGGTAAAGTGATTAAATCTTTGATGAACTGAGATTGCATGCGAAGTTTCCTCCATGCTTGACGGTTTGGTCACCTTTACCATACAGGAAATTTCGCATTTTTTGTAACCTAAATCAGAAAACAATCTGATTGTCAAGTACATTTTGTGGTGAAGAGCCTAAATAAATGAAAAAATATGTAATTTTAGTTTTTTTTGGAGGAATTGTTTGATTTTTGTCATATATAGTAAAATGGTAGGGCATTTTGTTGAAGTAGGTATGAAAGCACTCATTTACCAGAACAAGATCTGTTATTCAAAACGGTCAGGTTTATGAATCGGTATTAGGATGGGTATATATCATGATTTAGAGAAACTTATTTTAGGAGTTTTAAGATGAAGATGTTTGTCATTTTGTCTCATAAATTGTCAGAAATACAAATACAAGAAATTAACCAACGTTTTAAAATTGATGATATTGTGTATCTGCCGGATTCCCTGCAAAAAATATGGTCCAATATTCCCCCATCAGGGGAATGGCAAGAAGATTTTTTAAGAGAAATAAAAAATTGGCTTTCAAAACAGCTGAAAAAAGGGGACAAACTGATTGTTCAAGGGGAATTTGGCGCAACATTTTGCCTCGTTCAATGGTTAAAGAAAAGAGGATACGCTGTTTATTATGCTACAACTGAAAGGAAAGTGATAGAAGAACAACTAAAGGACGGAACCATTCGAACGAATCGCATCTTTCAGCATGTCAATTTTAGAGAGTACCCACAATAAATAGATTTGTTGTTGCTATTTTTAAAAGTGGATTGATGAAAAATTGTTGCGCTGGTGCTGATTGCATAATTCTAAAGGAAAAACATTTATTGAAAACCAAGAGCGGAGATATTTGCATATCCTTACTTTCAATTAAATGAACTTTTTTACTATTTTCCCATTCTTTGTTGGCGTATTGTTTAATGAATGTGTTCCTATGAATAGAAGCGGGGGTGACACTATGTACCATACAGTAGTTATGACATGCGGTGTTTCCATTTTTGGTTCTGACAACATATTTAGCCAAAAAAGCAATGACAAACCTGATATAAATGTTTCGTTGCAAGAAAAAGCCGAAAAGGAACAAATTGACTCAATAAAAGAAAAATATCTTCAGTTTTCCAGATCTGTTGATAATGAAATTTTAGAAAATCCGAAAAAGGTTTCCGCAGAGTATTCCATGTTATATGCATTAAGGGAGAAAGGAAAGCTTGGAAAACACCCAAAGGTTATCCTTCTTTTAACCAATACAGTTGGCGGGGAAATCTCGAAAGAATTGCTTTGCTACTTGTTTGAAAAATATTTTCAAGCTCACGTGGAAGCTTTATTTGTGGATATTGATGTGTCAAATCCAGCAAAATTAAATGCTACCATTGGTGATTATTTGTTAAAACTTAGTATTGCACTTGAACAGGGTGAACCGAATTCTACATGTTTTGCGCCAATTGGAGGATATAAAGTGATGACCTCCTTTGGATCAATTGTAGGTTCCTTTTTAAATTATCCCACAGCATATTTACATGAAACGAATCAAGTGTTGCATGAAATACCGCCTATTCCGCTGGATATAAAGGATGAATTTGTGCATCAAAATGTGGAGCTACTACGTAAATGCCAAAGAAATTATCAACCTTTAAGCGAATTAACGAAAGCAGAACGAAGATTTATTAAACAATTTCCTTCTTTATTTCATTTGGAAGATGAATTTGTTGGTCTGACCGCATTTGGTCTGTATTTGTTTGAACGCAGCAAATACGAGCATTTATTTGGAACAAAATATGTTGCATCAAAACAAGTCCGGGATTTTACAAAACAAAATCATCACCAGTCTATTTTTATTTATCAGCAAATGCGGGAACTTGTCAAAAAATTAAAACACGGTGAAGCACGGCAAGAAGAAATCAGGCATGAACTGCAATTTCAATTGAATCCGAAAAAAATAAATTTTCATCTTTATAAAGGAGCAAGAAATGGAAAAACCCCATTCCGCTTGGCTTATCGTTACGAGGAAGAGGAAGATGTCCTATACGCCAACTATTTATGGCTCGATCACAACCTGTATGAGCGGGAGGCTGCAAAAGGAAAGGGAATCTACCAGCAAGAGTCCGGTTTTGAAGATATAACGGAATATTTGATCAAAAATTAAAAATGGTGGTGGTCAAGATGGCAAGAAATGTATTGCTTTCTTTTTTAGGACTTAGTGATTACAAACCTTGCTTTTATACATATCAGGGGGAAACTTCCTCCTATACCCGTTTTGTTCAAACGGCCATTTATGAACTTTTTAAAAAAGATGGTGAAATGGATGTTGTAATTTTTTCAACGAAGGAGGCGGAAAAAAATAATTGGATCGATCGGGTCAATGAAGAAAATCAATTAGTGGAAGGTTTAAAAACAACTTTTCATCGCATTGATCCTAAAGCAAACATAAAATTAGTTGTAATTGATAGTTCACAAGATGAAAGAGCGAATTGGCAATTATTTGATGCTATCTTGAATGAGATTCAAGAAGGTGATTGCATTTATTTCGATATCACCCATAGCTTTCGCACTATTCCGTTCGTTTCTTTAATAGTATTAAATTATGCAAGATTAGTAAAAAAAGCATCAATTGGTAAAATTATGTATGGATTTTTTGAAAAGTTAGGAAATCCTAGAAAAGTGGATAACATACCAGCTGAAAAACGATTGGTGCCTATAATTGATGTAACCAATATGGCAGCGCTACTTGATTGGACAAATGGAGTGGATCAATTTATTCGAACAGGGGATGCAACAGTCATTCAACAATTTACATCCAATGAAGTGAAAAAAATATATACAGATCCAGATTCTACTATAGAAGAGAGGAAACAAGTTTCAGAATTAAGAGAATTAGCGAATCAACTTGATATGGTCGGAAAATTGATGCAAACAGCCCGCAGTTTGCAAATTGCAGAAGAAATAAAAAAATTCCGCGAGCAATTAAATAAGGTTCGCAACATTGAAACAGACACGGTTAAACCGTTAATTCCGTTGTTGGATGAAATGGAAAAGAAATATGAAAATTTTACTGAAGATCCCTTTCAGAATCTTTTTGCAATGGCCGATTGGTGTGAAAAAAATCAATTAATACAACCCGGACTCACTTTGTTGCAGGAAAATGTGGTGACAGCTATTTGCAGATTGTTCCGTTTGGACGAAACAAACAAAAATATTCGTACTGATTTGCATTCAGCGATTCGTATTTTATTGGAGCGAATTCCTGAGGAAGATTGGCAGGTAAAAAATCCTTTATTTGTTGCGGATATAGTTGAAAAACTTAAACCTTATCGAGATTTACTTAAACCTTTCAACCCGATCACAGAATATCGGAATGATATTAACCACGCAGGCACAAGAACGGATGCACGCCCTCCACAAAAATTTTATCAACAATTATCTGACAGCATCCAAAAATTTAAGCCATTTTTTGAAGAGGTATCAAATCTTTCGAAAAATTACAATTTAAAAGAATGAAAATTAGAATTTATGGTTGTTGACAAAATGTTAGTTTCCTGTTTCTACATAAAAGATTTTTTCGTCGAAATACTCTTTTTCCTCGGGTTTCTAACTGCAGGGGTTTCTCTTGAGATAAAACAATTGGAAAATAAAAAGAGATTTTTATCAAATTAAACCATCAACAAGATTTAAAAGAAAATTAGTATTTGAGTATTTTGCACATTTTTTAACCTAAGAGCCATAAGGTTTTCTAAAGCATAAAAAAGGACTTCACCCCTAAAATGTAGAATTTTTGAAGTGACAAAACCACAAAAATTCAAAAGGAGGAAGTCACTTTGTATATTCTACAAGAAAGTCTATTTTCCTTTGAAGAACTGCAAAAATTAGAGTCAAAAGAGAAATTACCCATCTTTTTTAGCTCACTTGATTTACGACCTTATGCCAAACAGTTGAGAAGTTCTTCACCCCAAGGGGCTGACGGTCATTCCAGGGAAGGGATTCTAAGGGCTCTCATCGCTGCCCCACTCGAAGGCATCGACACCTTTACCGCCCTTCATCATCGATTGGATAAAGACCTTCGTTTCCGTTATCAATGCGGTTTATCGATTGATCGCCCCGCACCGTCTATCTCCACTCTCAGCCGGGTTTTTGCGGCACTTACCAAAAAAAAGCTGGCTGAAAAGATCTTCCTTGACTTGGTACAGTTAGCTCAGGAGGAAGGAATAATTGACGGCAGCCACCAGGCCATCGACAGTGCCGCCATTGATGCCTATGAAAAGAAACAGCCCAAAAAGCGTAGTGAACAAACGGGTAATGCCAATTGGGGCGCAAAATATGATTCCTTCGGCAATAAAATTACCTGGTTTGGCTATAAGATGCATCTTTCAGTCGATACCGCAAGCGAACTGCCAATAGCCATAAAAGTAACCCCTGCCCATGTGAACGATGGAGAAGTCGCACCAGAATTAATAGAGCAAGTGGCAGAGCGTACCAAATCCAAAATTGAATTTCTGATCATGGATGGCGGATATGACCAACTAAAAAACTATGAATCAGCCAAAAACATTGGAGCGCAAGCCATTATCCCGCTCAATTTGCGCAACGAAAAAGAGCCTCCTGAAGGGATTTCTTCCAATGGAACTCCGCGTTGTTCCATGGGTTATGAAATGACTTATTGGGGAGCTGATAAGGACCAGCTCAAGTTCAGATGTCCTCACGCAACCGGCAAAGTGGATTGCCCATTAGGAATGGCAGCCTGTTCATCTTCCAACTATGGAATGGTGGTAAAAGTCGACATCAAAAAGGATGTGCGCCGATATTCCAATCCGCACCGTGATACAAAACGTTGGAAAGAGCTTTACAACGAGAGGACAAGTGTAGAACGCTGTAATTCAAGAATGAAAAGCTTTCTTACGGCAAACTCCTTACATGTATGGGGAATTGAAAAAGTAAAGACCCATATCTACCTGAACGCCATTGTATTACTTGTTTCAGCGCTAGCAATGGCAAGGGAAAAGAAAGAGAAGAAAGCCGCTTAAAAAAATTCACTGTAAAAAATTCTGCAGGTATGCCCAAAAACAAGATGTTTGTAATATTTTGTAAAATGACATACTGGTAGCAATTTGTCGAGTGCTTAATTTTTTATACTTTCATCCCAAAAATCTAATTTTGCAAAATGCTCATTTAAAAATAACAAGTGTCCAAACGAAAAAATAAAATTCAAAGTTTGTTATGAAAATATAAGTAATTTTCATTATCCAATATAAAATGAAATCTCATTTCTTAAAAATTGTCGTCGACCTCCAATCGTGCAAAAATCCCGGGGGATCGACGACAATTTCTAACAGCTAAAATTCCAGCTGTGATAAGAAAAAGAAGATGTTGTTCGAATTTTAAGATAAGTTTATAATAGAGTTGCAACATTTTCCAAATGCTGATTTCATGATCATTTTTGGGTACCTATCTTACCTATGAGGAATTGAAACCCGAAGCGGACTTGGCGCACGAAACAGAAACTTTCGTGTACCTATCTTACCTATGAGGAATTGAAACAAGGAGGAAGGTTTTCAGGTAAAATTGCAAAAAGGGTACCTATCTTACCTATGAGGAATTGAAACTCGAATTTTCACTCAACACAATCATTTCCGACTTTTTGTTTTTATCTTAACGATGAAATAATCGTTTTATGCCCTCTAAAAGGTATTCTGGATTCTCTGCAGGAATGCAGCGTTACTATTAGGAAAACTCAAAATTAATACTTTTAAGTCTTTGTACGCACCATCCTTCACAACCGTCATATTCTCCCAATGTCCACTTTTGCTTCACTAGGTAACTTCGAATCCTCCTCAAGCCAGTCATCTACGGTTTCACCATACTGACTTTCACATCATTTCGAGTTTCTTTTTGATCAGATAAATCATGATCAGCATTTTTTTGACTGTGCTCCAATTCCTTCCTACTTTTCTTGCAGTTCTATAAGTTTATATATCCTATTTCATGCATATGGCGCTGTTTCAAGTATTATAAAGGCGCCTGTTTCTCGTAAAGAATACATACGTAATACCGTTTTAATGTAAGCGTCAAATAAAACCCACATTCCGATCATAGGTCATCCGTGTGATAATCTTCTTAGAATGATTCGGGAGGTTTTGCCATGACCCTAAAAGAAAAAAGAATAGAATGGAAAGCACGATATGATGCCTGGAAAGAGAGTGGACAGAGGATAGCGGAGTGGTGCCGGGATCAAGGAATCAAAACTCACCAAATGTACTATTGGGTGAGGCAGTTCTCCCGCGGTGGCAGTTGCACTGAAACGCCTGTCCAGACGCAGTGGCTGGCTGTTCAGGTAGAAGAATCCTTGCCCTCTTCAGGTCAAGGTCCGATCTTTTTACACGTTGATGCGATCTCCGTTGAAGTACGGCCCGGTGCCAATCTGGATCTATTAACCGATGTGATTCGGGTGCTGCGACACCAATGTTGATGAATTCCCCGTTTGAACGTGTCTATCTGGCGCGTGGCAGTACGGATCTTCGCAAATCGATTGACGGACTGGCCGCTATTGTACAGGAATGCTTTGAACTCGATCCCTTCTCTCCGTGCTTATTCGTGTTTTGTAACCGGAAACGGGACAAGTTAAAGATTCTTCAATGGGAACATAACGGCTTCTGGCTTCATTATCGCCGTCTGGAAAAAGGGACGTTCCACTGGCCGTCGGAGAATGATACAGCGCCCATGACTATCAGTCCACGCCAGCTGCGCTGGCTGCTAGATGGCTTGCCAATCGAACAAAAACAAGCGCATCAGGAAGTGAAGGCACGCATCCTTCTATAAAACAAATAAATAAAAAAAGAATTCGATACTAGGCAAGCTGGATTTTTTTCCGTATACTGGACATATGGAAAAATCAGCGCAGACTTCAAAAGGCACAATTGAATATTACAAAGCGCTCAACGAAAAGCTCCAAATGGAAAAGGAAGAGTTGGAAGCGAAATTAAAATGGTATGAGGAACAATTCCGCCTCAGCCAGCAACGCCGATTCGGAGCTTCCAGCGAGAAGACCCATCCGGACCAGCTCTCCCTTTTCAACGAAGCCGAGTCCACGGCTGATCCAGCTATGGAAGAGCCCACCGTTGAGACGATGACATATAGACGCAAGAAACAACACGGCCAACGCAAACGCATGCTTGAAAACCTGCCTACAGAGACGATCGAATACCGTTTGTCTGATGAGGAACAGGTCTGTTCGTGTTGTGGCGGTGCCATGCATGAAATGAGCATAGAAGTACGCAAGGAATTGAAAGTCATTCCTGCCCAAGTGAAAGTAGTCGAACATGTGCGTCATGTATATAGCTGCCGTCACTGTGAGCGTCATGAACTGAACACACCCATTGTGACAGCGAAGATGCCGGAACCTGTTTTCCCAGGAAGCCTAGCGTCTCCGTCGTCAATGGCTTATACCATGACACAAAAATACGTAGAAGGTATGCCCCTGTATCGCCAGGAGAAACAACTGGAACGCTTTGGCGTGTCCATACCTCGGCAAACGCTGGCCAATTGGACCATTTATGGGGCTCAAACTTGGCTTAGCCTCATTTACGATGAGATGCATGAGCACCTCCTACAGAAGGATCGTCTGCATGCGGATGAGACAACCTTGCAGGTTCTGTCTGAACCGGACCGGCCAGCGACGTCGACTTCCTACATATGGCTTTATCGTACCGGTCGCGGGGATACACCAATCGTCTTATACGATTACCAGCAAACCCGTGCAGGCAAGCACCCACGCCGTTTTTTGGACGGCTTCCGGGGATATTTGCATGTGGACGGGTATGCGGGTTATAACGTCCTCCCCGATGTGAAATTGGTCGGGTGCTGGGCCCATGCCCGCCGCAAATTCACAGAAGCCCTGCAGGCACTGCCTGAATCGGCGAGCACTTCCACCGTCAAAGCAAAGGAAGGTCTGGCCTATTGCAATAAACTTTTTGAAATTGAGCGCAAACTTAAAGATGCAAGTCCAGAGGAGCGCTATCAAGCACGGCTGGAGCACAGCAAACCCGTGCTTGAGGCTTTTTTGTCATGGCTTAAAGAGCAAATGCCGCGCGTACTGCCAAAAAGCGCACTTGGCAAAGCGATCAAGTATTGTCGTAACCAATGGGAGCGGTTGGAGGCATTTTTAGAGGACGGCCGTTTGGAGATCGATAATAATCGCGGGGAACGGTCAATTAAACCTTTTGTGATCGGTCGCAAAAACTGGCTCTTCAGTAATACGTCAAAAGGAGCAAGGTCTAGTGCGATCATCTATAGTGTTGTGGAGACAGCCAAGGAAAACGAGTTGGATCCATTCAACTACCTTAGCTATCTGTTTCAAGAGCTTCCCAATATAGATACGACAGATAAAACAAAATTAGCTGAATTCCTGCCATGGTCACCGACGCTTCCGCAGGAATGCCGTGTTCCTAAAAAATCTAAATAAAGCATACATGAAATCCCCATCTGAATACAGGTGGGGATTACTTTACGCTTACATACCGTTTTAATCAACGTTATCAAACGGTATCATGGAAGAAACGAATAATTAAATTTAGCTCATCAAAAGATGAGGATATGGTTATCGAAATGATGGACATTTATTCTTGTTCATCCAACTAGAAATCGGGTGCTAATTTGTCACCCCAGATTTTTGGATAAAAACAAAAAAATGTATTAAAAAACTTAAATTCTTTTTTTCCAGATATTGACTCAAAACAATATTTGTATATATTATAAATTATAGAAAAAAATTACAATTGTTGAAAGGGGGATGCAGATTAGAGGTAGATTAATTTTTTGGGGGAAATATGTATAATTTAATGAAAGGGAGTTAGAAAATGAATTTAGAATTTTCAGAGAAAAGTAGAGCACTTGTCTTCTGGGGAGCCGCATTTGTGGTAGTTTTAGCAGCTTTTGCAGCATCGAACGTCTTACTGATTGAATTGTATGGTAGAATTAACTGGACTGGAGTAAAATATGCTACAGTTGTTCAAATTTTACAGGTTCTTGTTAATGGAGCTGATATTGCAACAGCCGTAACAACAGTGGTAGGAGCGGTAGCAGCTGGTCCAATTATTGGTGCGATTGCTATAGTTGGAAGAAAATTATTGGTGCGTTGGATAAAAAGACGAGGAATTGCTTCAGTTGCCCGATGGTAGAAAGTAGGCATGGGTCAGTAGGAGTAAATTGTTACTACACTGACCCTGCCTCTTAAGTAAAAAGGAAGAATTTCATAAAGAATAATAAACTTTAGGGTTAAATTTAAATAAAGGAAGTTAATCATGATAAGAAAGTTACAAAATTTTAAATATGCACTATTGGCATCTGTTATGATATATTTTATTTTTTTTATATTTAGTGCAATAATTTTTTTGATTTTAAATATCGATCTTGGCACTCCAAATTTTGATAGAGATTTAGGTTCATGGTTTGATATTTTTAAACACAACATACAAGTTCAATTTTTTCTAGTTGTTGGGGGAGGGACAGCAGGAATATTGACGATTTTTTTGTTATTGACCAATGGGTTGTATTCGGGGTTTGTAGTTGGTCAAGCTATTGTGGGTGAATTTTATTTTGATTTATTTCGCCATGTAGCTTTACATGGTTTCTTTGAGAATATTGCATTTTTTATTAGTGGAGGATTAGGAATTCAACTTGCGGCTATTTTAATTATAAAGAAATTCTCTAAAAGCACTTTGAATTTTTTTAATAAAAGTTTGTTATACAAGTTGTCTATCGTTGTAATATGTACTTTTTTAGCTGCTTTGTTTGAAGCTTAATATATCAAAAAGGATGTGAGGAGGTTTGGAAATAATATCAGAGACAAATAAAAAAAATATATCCTTTTTTGGGATTATCGTTTCGCCAGTTGATACGATTAAACAATTCAAAAATAGAACAAAACTGTTAACTCCTCTTATAATAATAAGTATTCTTCATGGTATTTATGCAGGAATATATTCTTATACTATGTTAGGTAAAAATGATAATGTAAATGAACTTGCACAAGCATCTGGAACAACAGAGGAAAGAATTCAATTTGTTGGCGGGATGATAAGCGGAACGTATACAATGCTTACAATAGTATTCTCTATTATTATTTTAAGTGTTTTTCTCAAATTTCTTTCAATATTTTTGAATAAAGATATTACTTTTAAGCAATTGATGTCCATTATTACATATTCAAGTATTATACCTTTTTTAGGGTTAGTATTAAATTTCTTTTTATCCAAATTATTAGGGTATCAGGATGTTATTTCTTTTACGAGTCTAAGTTCTCTAGTAGTTTCAGATCTTTTATCTAGCATACTAGAAATATTTGATGTATTTAGAATTTGGCATTATGTTCTAATTGGTATGGGATTATATTATGTAGCTGGATGGTCAAAAAAGCAAATTTCAATACTGGCAATCGTTCTTATTACGCTTATTATAACAGGAATAGTATCAATGGAAATAATACCTATTATGAACTGATTATTTAGATTAGTAATAGTGAGTGGATGTACCATTGTTTTACAGCCTATTGATCTATATAAGAATATATATGAAGTACTACATATTTCGAAAAACAGAGTTTTTTGTTAAACACTTAAGTAGATGGCTAAGAGAAAACACAATAAAAGAGTGGATTTATTATTTGCTTGCATTATGGAATGCATTTCAACTGTTGATCACAACAGTTTCGTTCATTATCGTATGGAATGTTTTGAGGAATGATTTAGAAACGGAGTTACTCATTTTCATTTTTCTGCTTTACATTCTCATTTCGGGTATTTTCGATAGCTTTTTCCTAACTGTGAGAGTATTATCGCCTTTCGATGAAGAAATATTAGCAGCTTCACCATTGAATAATAGAGGTATTTTCTTGTTCACATTTATAAGTGAGTTTTTGATTAAAAAATTTTGGTATTATTCCTCGCTTTTCATCGCTACATTTATTTTAACGATTATAATGCCAGATTTATCATGGTCATTCTTATTTGCTGTCTGTGCTACTATGTTCCTTTCCGTCTTGATAACGTTTATATTGACCGTTTTAAAATGCTTCATACAAGTTAGACGTGTCAAAAAAGGTTATAAATTAGAGCCATTCTTTTATATTTTCGGGTTTGGTATTTTAATCTTTTCTATTACGACGATTATATTTCAGGGGATTTTTCAATGGATACAAGATGTCAAAGGATTTTGGATTGTAAATAATTGGGGGGCATTATGGGTGTCCATTCTTGAGCGGGTCGAACATTATTTGACATTAAAGATGGAGGTACCTTCTTTTGATTTGTATCTATTCAAATGGGCTACAGCTTCTTTTACTTCAAAGGATGTTCTTCCTGCTCTCATATGGTTGATGATTTTTGCTTTATTAGCGCTCTATAGTTACCGTTGCGCTGGAATATGGTATCGGCAATCTTGGAAGGCAAACGCTTATTCCTTACAAAAAGATTGGTTTTATTGGCTTGAGAGATTTTTTCTTGCTTTGACGAGCAAACATGATCTGATTACGAGAACGCAGATAAAAAATTTATTTAGAGATAGAAAACAATTGTCTCATGATTTTTCTGAGTTTTATGGACATTATTTTCATTACTTTTATATGGGTATCGCATATGCCGCGGCGGCAATACCGGTGGAAGATTCTTCATACCTGCGATTTTTTGTTGTATTCTTTCTGTTTTATCGTATAGCGGTAGATACTCTTGAAAGTGTGAATGCATACCCGGATATTTTACGTTTTGATGGTGAAGGCGCGAAACTTATACTTTATAGAATATCCAATCAAAATCTTATCAAAGTCTATAGAGCAAAGATACTTGTTCAAAGATTATTAGGGTTAATGGAGGCGTCCATTTTCTCCATTATAATTGGATGTATACTCGCACTTTCGTGGGTAGAGATTGTTTTTGTTAGCACTATTTTATTTGTTCATTGTGTTTGTCTTCCACACCTTTCGACATTACATTCATATATCTCACCTCACATATATCGGCAACACTATGGTGAAGCTGATGAACATGTAGAATCTGAGTGGTTACAAAACATATTAAGTTCTAACGTTTTACAGCTTGTTTTCTTTTTCATCATTGTACCGATTCTTCTCATGATATTAGCAGAAGTTGACTCAAAGTGGCTTTACATAGTCACATCGGTTTGGATGCTAGTATTATATGGAGTAGTGTTTAGTTTCATATACATGATCCTTTATAAATTCACGCCTATAATAAATAAAAAGGATTTGAAATAGAGGAGAAAAGTCTGAAATATCTCTTACGGGCGACCACTGAAATAGAGGGCATAGTAAAATA
>ERZ1673771.37-NODE-37-length-22479-cov-34.082813_pt1 | contig 22479 bp, 19 predicted proteins | sample MGYA00580141_ERZ1673771 | MGnify/ENA primary metagenome ERZ1673771 (study PRJEB41219, sample SAMN04549647) | soil metagenome | isolation source: soil | place: USA: Nevada, Stillwater NWR | collected 2009-08-06 ...
ATCGTATCAACGGTTTGCGACCATTGTAAAGATGTTTTGTCACGGATTCAGGTTTCCTATAAATATACATATATTGGATAAATAACACGGATCATTAAATTTTCTGATGAAAATTACTGCATTTGTTGCCACGTGACTATATTAGGCGAATTATATTTACTAAAAAAATATTTTTATGGATAAGCAGAGAGAAACAATAACGATCTATATGATATTGATGACAAAAGAAGAATGTCTATTGTTGTTTATGGACGCGACACCGATCCATTTAGGATGAACCACGTCCATAAGCGGTATAAAACTGATTCATGCTTTTGCCGGGCAAATTTCCAGCATTAACATGTTTCATCATGGGGATTCATTGTTCATATTCAGTTCATAAAGAGGTGTTACCATCACCAATGTACTTAGTTGCAGAGGAGGAAATGAAATGGGACATAGATACCAAACAGTGTCAAGCAATGGTGATTGGGCTATTGAAGCGCACGGACTCGTAAAAACTTTTGGCGATAAACGTGCGGTTGACGGCGTAAATTTGAATGTGCGCGCTGGGACAATCTACGGCGTGCTTGGGCCGAACGGGGCAGGCAAGACCACAACAGTCAGAATGCTGGCGACTTTATTGCGACCAGACGCAGGTTCGGCATACATTTTTGGTTATGATGTGGTGAAGGAGCCGCAGATCGTGCGTCAGTTGATTGGTGTGACTGGCCAATATGCATCGGTTGACGAGTCACTCAGCGCGATCGAAAATCTAGTCATCTTTTCTCGGTTGCTAGGGTTGAGCCGTACCGAGGCAAGGCGCAAAGCTCTGGAGTTGTTGGAGGAATTTGGTTTGACAGAAGCGGCGAAGCGCCCGTTGAAGCATTTCTCCGGCGGTATGCGGCGCCGGCTGGATCTGGCAGCAAGCCTTATTGCACAGCCGCCGCTCATCTTCTTAGACGAGCCGACTACAGGACTGGATCCACGCACGCGCAATCAAATGTGGGAGACGATCCGGCGATTGGTCAAGCAGGGATCAACCGTACTGTTAACAACTCAGTATTTACAGGAGGCTGACGAACTAGCTGATCGAATCGCGGTGATTGATCGCGGCCGAGTCGTTGCCGAGGGAACAGCGGATGAGCTGAAAGCGTCGGTAGGCAGTTCGTCACTGCAATTGAAAATCCAAAATGTAAAAGATATCGAAAATGCTCGGCAAATTATTGAACAGGTGCTCAAAGTCCGGTCCAATGTGTCGTTGGAAACAGGAAAGATTACGGCACCGATGGCGGACGCCGACCGAGTTACGGATTTGCTGATCGCTCTTCGCGAGGCAGGGATCCACTTGTCTGAATTGAGTGTTCAGAAGCCGACTCTTGACGAAGTCTTTTTAACCATTACTGGTCATAGTGTGAGGGAGGACACAACAGAGACATTCGATGAAAGAGAGGAGGAAAGGATATGAAAAATGCTTCTAATCAGCTAGTTGCAAAGCGTCAACTAAAAAACAATACAAGCTTTGGACAGGCAGTGCGCAACTCGTTGACGATGGCCTACCGTGGTTTACTGAAGATTCGGCGTACGCCTGAGCAATTATTTGATGTTACGCTTCAGCCAATCATCTTCACCTTAATGTTTTCCTACATCTTTGGCGGGGCGATCTCGGGAAATGTGCATAGTTATTTGCCGATCATCATTCCTGGTATCCTCGTGCAGACTGTTATCGCGACATCTGTTGTGACCGGAATCCAACTGCGAGAGGATATGGATAAGGGCGTGTTCGACCGTTTTAAGTCGCTGCCAATTGCCCGCATTGCTCCGTTGGCGGGCGCTCTGTTGGCAGACACCATCCGATATACCATTGCAACAGTGCTCACGTTTGTGATGGGGTATATCATGGGCTATCGTCCAGAAGGAGGACTGGGGTACGTCGTCATCGCTGCGGTTTTTGTCATTGTATGTTCTTGGGCAATCAGCTGGATCTTTGCTTTTTTTGGCGTGATTGCGCGCACGGCTTCAAGCGTACAAGGAATCGCAATGCTTTTGCTGTTTCCGCTAACGTTTCTTTCTAATGCTTTTGTTCCAGTCAAGACGATGCCCGATTGGCTTCAATGGTTTGCGAAGATTAATCCAGTTTCGCATATTATTACTGCCGTCCGTGATCTGATCAATGCTGGAACTATTGGCTCGGATTTTGCTGTCTCTCTCATCGGGGCTACTGCCATTGTGGCAATCTTTGCGCCCATCACCGTCCGTGTATATATGCGCTGGGCATAAATTGGATATTGTGTATTGATCTGTTCGCGATATCCTAGTAAAAAAGCTTTTACCGAAAAATTACGGAACCTTGCTGCTTACAGAACTTTTAACACATCATATATAATTTCACATGTCTGATATAATTATTTCAGTCACTGCTGACATCCCTTCATTACCTTCCATTAAACAAGTTGCCTAACTCGGAGTATGGTATTGAAGGGATGCTGGCAAGTGGTTTTTTATATCATATATGGCCGTTTAATGACAGTGATACATTTCAGACACCAGACCAGTTTCGTGTTAACCCGGGATCTGAAGGAAACTACCCGGCGCAACGTTCTGTAAAAAGGGGCTCGGTTCGCCTACACTGTAAAGCTGCAAGTAATGCATAGCCCGGGTGCAGGCGGTGTAGAACAATCTGCGCAGGCTCTCAACGCCGTATACGTGCGATGAAGCGTTATAAATGATGACGGCGTCGAATTCGATGCCCTTCGCCAAATACGCCGGTATAACGACAACACCTTGTTCATATTCGGTAGAGCCGCTCTTCACAAGTTTTATATCTTCAACGCTTTTCAGTGCTTCGTATGCGGCGGTGCTTTCCGCAGCAGATTTACATATAATCGCGATCGTATTATATCCCCGTTTCCGCAAGTCCACGACTTTGGAAGCAATGCAGCGGTGCAGTTCAGCTTGATCGGACACTCTCGTCAACACAGGCTTATCGCCGTCGCGTTCAAAAGCAGTGATCCGTTCGCCATCGGGCACGAGTCCGCGCGTAAATTCAATGATCTGTCTTGTGGATCTGTAACTGCGGGTCAAGGTGATCGAATCCGTTTTATCCGGTCCGTATAGGCTGGTAAGCGTGTGGAAATCGACCGTTTCACTGGCATGAGCGAATATCGCTTGGTTAAAGTCGCCGAGCACAGTCATCCTCGCCGAAGGAAACAAACGCTTCAAAAATTCGAATTGAAACGGAGAATAATCTTGCGCTTCGTCTACAAGCACGTGTTTGATCGAGACGTTCGTCTGAAAGCCTTGAATCAGCTCTTTCAAAAATAAATACGGAGTTGCATCTTCGTAAAACAGTTTGCCTTCGTCTAGCGTTTTTACAGTCAATCGGCAAATATCCTCCCACTCCTCGGGTGTTTCCACTTCCATCCACTGTTTGACCCGCGTTGGATCGGCGAAAAGCTGCTTGTATACTCCCTTCATGTCGATGAAACGAAGCGTTCGGATCCGTTTGCGCAACGGTTTCAGCTTCTTGCGAACGATCAATTGGCCCAGCGCTTCGATCTCGTTCTCATAGTTGTTCAACGTTTCTGCTTTAAAGCCGCGTTTTTTCCGTAAGAGAGTATGAGCTTTATGATAATCCTCGTTGCTAAGCAGCTCGATTTCTTCCTGCACCCATGGCTTAGTCCGTTCAAGCTTCTCCGCTTCATCGATTTGCTTGTTTAGCCAATCTGCCAGCTTTTCAAGTCTGCTGTGAAAACGGAGCGAGGTGTCGCTGCTATAAAACCTTTCTGTGATTTGTTTGGCGGTGATGATCGGTTTTCCTCTAAATAGAATATCTTTGAATAGCATGCCGGATAATTCCAGCGACTTACAGTATGTTTTAATCGTCTCGAAGAAACGGGTTGATGCCTTGAATCGGATGCTCGCAGTTCTAGTCCGGTATAAAGAGTCATCCGCTTCAGTCAACACATATTCCAATTGCTCGTATGGACCCTCGATTTGAAATTCTTTGCTCAGCCGATATTCCAAATATTCCTGGAAGGTGGCCTGCTGCATATTCTCTTCGCCTAGTTCGGGCAGCACATTGGATACGTAGCTGTTAAACATCGAATTAGGTGAAAATAAAATGATTTGATCGGCTCTCAGCTTATCCCGATACTTGTAGAGCAAGTAAGCGATCCGCTGCAGGGCGGCCGATGTCTTGCCGCTGCCGGCGGGTCCTTGCACGATGAGCAGCCGCCCGCGATCATGACGGATGATCTGGTTTTGTTCCCGTTGAATGGTGGCCACGATGTTGTGCATATGTTTGTCTGTCACTCTGCCAAGCACCTGCTGTAAAATGTCGTCTCCAATGGTGAGACTCGTATCGAACATCGACTTGATAACGCCGCCGCGGATGATATATTGCCACTTTTTCTCCAGCATGCCGCGGACTGTGCCTCTGGGAGTAGTATATTCGGCCGGGCCGGGCGCGTAATCGTAGTAGACACTCGAGACCGGCGCCCTCCAGTCGTAGATCAGGATGTTCTCTCCGCTTGTATCCGTGAGCGTGGAGATACCGATATAGATTCGTTCAGCAGCTGAAGTCCCTTCCTCAATGAAATCGATTCGACCGAAATAAGGCACCTCCTGCATGCGGCGCAGGGTGGACAACCTCTTGAAGGCTTGTCTGTGGGTGCTTTGGCTCACGGACAGGTTCTGCGCCTGTTGTCTCAAGGCGATGATCGTCTCAAGATAATCGTCGAACGTATCAGTATTCACCTTGACGTCATCCCAAAAATGTTTGCGGAAATCAATCACTTCTTTTCGACGCTGGGAGGTTTCGTTTTCCAGCATGCCGATTTGCTCCACAATGATCGCCATTATGCTGTCCAATCGTTCTTGCTCCTGCCGAAGTTCTGTATTCATATTAAGCACTCCTTTAAAAAATAAAAATGGGGATTGACTGAAGAGGATTTATGTTTTATAATTATAATAGGGATACTATTTTTATAATTTAAACAAAATGTGTTTCTTTACTAATTTATCATAGTTTCTCAATTTTTTCAATGTATTTAACGCTGTCGTCGATATTATAAACAAGTTGAAATTGTATGTGATGAAGATAAAAAGTTACTGTAAGGCCATTAATTAAAGTATTTCTCATGGAAGATAACCGATGGTTTTCTTTTAGACCGTCTAATAAAGTTTGCAAAATCGTGTTATAAGTGAATAAGTTTGTTAATATAAACAGTCTAACTAGATTAGTTAGGCTGTTTTTTTTTGTTTTGTAAAAATTCTTAAATAACTATGAAAGAAGGAAATTGGAATATGTATAAAGTTGATTACAAAGATTATCCTTTAATCAGAAGTTGGAAACAAAATTTAATGAAAAATCAATTATTGTCTATTTCCGTGTAGCATGCGAATTTTATCGGATAAATCATATAAGCGGATAAATCGACTATATAAAAGGATGTGACATCCTTGAATACAGGTGAAACTGATGGGGAGACATGTTCCAAAGTTGATACTGTAACTAAAACGAAAGCTGGATCTTATCGTGAAAGAGTAGAGGGAAAGAAACAATAATTTTTAGACAAGCCCATTGTGCTTGTCCATTTTAAATGCGAGGGGGAGATTTTATAACCGAGCAACATTCCGGAACATTTTCCTCAACACTTCAGCTTCATGTACGTATTCTCATGTATGTATACATATTGACGGACTGCACCTGTAGAAAATTCAACTCCATACTTGCGTTATTGCCGCTTTGCGGCCTGAACTCATCAGAGTGATTTTATGTCTCAGAAATTAAACTGTACGCAATCAGGTGATGGAAGATTATACACGGACTTTGATGATGCCTCTGCTGTTCTTGCGTTTCCTAAACGCTGCGAAAACCGCTTGAGACTTACCGAGCGTGTGGAACAACTCATTGAAGAGATTCGTATTTTTCCAAACCGTGAGTCCATCCTGGTGATTGGGCTGTCTTTCGAGAAATCGATGAACAACCTAACATGACTGAATACTAAGAGCGGCGCAAAAGCACTGGAACATATCAGAGTTACTCAAGATAATGGCAAATAAGCTACGCTTAGAGCTGCAGTGAGTGAACAAGGGAAAACGTTTAGGAAAGCCTGAGCTCTCGCAGCAGGTTCAGCCGATAAAGGGCTTAAATTTTCTTTTAACGAGAAAGCGAAGAAATAACAGTTAAAAAGAAAAGTAGAAGCCATGACCCAAAAAGTCACGGCTTCTGAACTAGTTATTTGTGTTTAGATCTGTTTGCGGCAGCATCTAAAGTTCCTTCAGGGAAACTAGGAGTTACTTGTGTAGCTGTAGTTTGAAATTGTTGAACTTGTAATAATTTCACAGTAAGATCTAAGACGATTTTTTCGCGCAATGTTTTAAACTGGCCTTCAGGTCCTACTTTAACTGGTGAGAAATCAAGTTCATAGAAGTTTGCGGCTATTAATTCACCGTATGGTTGTTCATTATATTTGACGAGATTTTGGAAGAAATATTTATCCAAACGAGGAACAAGGTCATTTTTCTCATTTAAGAAGAGAGCTTTGCTTTGATCAGAAATTCCTATTATTGGGAAAAGAAGGAAATCTCCGGTTGGAGCAGCGTCTGCAAGTTCTGTAAAACCAGAGAACGGAACGTCTGCAATTCTGTCTTGAAGTGCTCCATTGCAGTCTCTGGAAGCATATTCAATATCTTTGCGAATAAATCCTGATACAAATAATTTCGCTCTAGTTACTCTAAAATAGTCCGTTGTACCAATACGTGTAAATCTAACAGGTACTAGTTTCGCTTGTTCCAAAAATACGTTTTTTGTCACTCTCTTAATTTCAGTTGCTGGCGGATCAAGTGGAATATCTGCCTCTACTACAACTTGAATAGTTTTTTCTGCTAATACAACAGGAGTTTTAAGAGTTACAGTAACATCTGGTGTAAGAACTAAATCGGTATTTTCATTTGATAATGGTACTTGTTCTGTCGATTTTACTGGGCAAGCTGGGATTTGATGATCGTCTTTACTCATGAAAAAATCCACTCCTTAATTTTTTTTTTGAGTTTTCCAAACTCTGCATTAATACAATATGCAGCATTCATTTTTAAGTTTGGGCTTTTCACATAATCATTTTTCTCATTTTTAAATCAAAGAGTGGATTTCGTATACATTCGATGATCTCTAGATTCCATTGCCAGCATAACTGACTCGAACTTGTTGTACTTGTAATAAATGAACGATTAAATCCAATATAATTTTTTGGTGCAATTGACGATAGTAAGGTACTGATTCATTTTGTTTGGAACCTTCATTTCCGTTGTCTGCGGCAGTGTACTCAATATTTTGTGATATATATCCTTTTATAAATAAATTTCCTTTCAGTGCTGTACATGTTCCATTATCTAATGATGGGGAGAATTGAGTAGGTACGAATTTACAATTTGTTAGTACGACCTCTTTAGAGATTTCTTTAACGCCCAAAATCTCTTCTTCAAATACAACATCTTCTTCTAAAATTATTTCCATTTTGTATTCCCCTACTACAACTGGAACTCTAATTTGTATAAAGTCATGAGATGTACAAGTTTTGTTATCTGTTTCGCTTGTTTTCGCAGCTTTTGAGTCATGCAGGGGAACTGCAATAGATTGATAATGATTGTTTTTATTATTCTTACTATAACTGGAAACAGTGTCAGTTAAAGAGATCATTTCATGAATTTTAGAGCAAACTAAACGACATTCAGGCTGTTCAGGATAATAAGTTGTCGTATTGAGTAATTTTGTGTTTAATTGAGGAGTTTGTTTATTGTTTAAGTCAAGAAATTCAGCTGAATTTTGAACTATATTGCTAAAGATAGGAGAATGAAGAAAGTCATCTATTTCTACAAAAGTCGAAAATGGTCTTTTTATAGTCATTGAACATGTTTTTCCATATTTGATAGATTCATCTGCATTATCAAAATTAATAGCTTTTTGATCATTCGTTCCATCCGATTCGGATGAAGGATGAACAGGCTCAAAAACAGAATCGGTCGGAGATTTTTTATTTATCTCCTGTTCAGCATGAGAAACCTCATCCGTTTTCACAATATGCTCAACATCAGCTGAGGAATTTTGTTCAGGAACGACACCATCCGACGAATGATCCGGCTCAACTTTATGGTCAATAAAATTGGTTTCATGAATATTTTCTTGATCATTTATTTCATCCGGGCCGGATGAAGCAGGAACAGGTTCAAAAACTGAATCGGTTAGAGCATGATCCTTTGTATTCTGTTCAAGACCAGCAGCATGAGAAGTCTCATCCATTTTCGAAGCACGAACAACATCTGTTGTAGGAACTTGTTCAGAATCGGCAATATCCAATGGACGAGTTAGTTCGACTGTATGGTTAATAAAATTGATCTTAAAGACATCTTGATCGTTCGTTTCATCCGAACTGGATGAAGCATGGGCAGGTTCAAATGCTGAATCTGCTGGATGATCCTTTTTATCCTGTTCAAGATCAGCATGGAAATACTCATCCGTAATCACAGCATGCTCATCAACAGCTGAAGGAGATTGTTCAGGATCAGCTCCAACTGATGAGTGAACTGGCTGGTTAATAAAATTGTTTTCACGGACATCCTCATGATCGTTTATTTCATCTGAACTGGATAAATCTTGGGCAGGTTCAAATGCTGAATCTGCTGGATGATCCTTTTTATCCTGTTCAAGATCAGCATGGAAATACTCATCCGTAATCACAGCATGCTCATCAACAGCTGAAGGAGATTGTTCAGGATCAGCTCCAACTGATGAGTGAACTGGCTGGTTAATAAAATTGTTTTCACGGACATCCTCATGATCGTTTATTTCATCTGAACTGGATAAATCTTGGGCAGGTTCAAATGCTGAATCTGCTGGATGATCCTTTTTATCCTGTTCAAGATCAGCATGGAAATACTCATCCGTATTCACAGCATGCTCATCAGCAGCTGAAGAAACTTGTTCAGGAACGGCATCGTCCGATGAATGAACTGGCTCGACTGTATGGTTAATAAGATTGATTTCACTGACATCCTTATGATTGTTTATTTCATCCGAACTGGATGGGGCGTGAACTAGCTCAAAACCCGAATTGGTTGCAGGTTGATCATTCGTCTCCTGTTCATCAAGATCAGTTAGAGAAATCTGCTTAATATGAGAAGCCTCATCCGTATTCACAGCATGCTCGTCAACAGCTGGAAAAACTTGTTTAAGATTGTTTTCATCCAATAAATGAGCAAGCTCGACTGAATGATCAAAAGAATTGGTTTCAAAGTTATCCTCTTGATCATTTATTTCATTCGAGCTGGATGCAAAAGTATACACAAGTTCAAAAACCGAATCCATTGAATCTTGATCGTATTTCTCATGATGTTCAAAATCAGTTAAAGAAATACGCCTAACATGAGAAAAACCATCCATTTTCAAAGTATGATCATTACTAGGAAAGAGAACTAGTTCAGAATTGGTTCTATTCGATGATGAATGAGCGGGCCAGACTGAATGATCAAAAGAATTGGTTTCAAAGTCATCCTCTTGATCATTTATTTCATCTGAATTGGATGAAGTATGAATAGGCTCAAAAATAGAATCGGTTGGAGACTGATCCTTTGTCTCATGGCCAAGGCTAGGTAGAGAAATCTGCTTAACATCATGGGAAGAATAATCCGTTTTCAAATCATGATCAGCATTAGCTAAAGGCATTAGTTCAGAATCATTTCCATCCGATGATAAATGAGCTCTATCGACTGAATGATCAATAGGATCGGTATCAAAGTCATCCTCTTGATCATTTATTTCATCCGAATTGGATGAAATATGAATAGGCTCAAAAATAGAATCGGTTGGAGACTGATCCTTTGTCTCATGGCCAGGGCTAGGTAGAGAAATCTGCTTAACATCATGGGAAGAACAATCCGTTTTCAAATCATGATCAGCATTAGCTAAAGGCATTAGTTCAGAATTGTTTCCATCCGATGATGAATGAGCTCTATCGACTGAATGATCAATAGGATCAGTATCAAAGTCATCCTCTTGATCATTTATTTCATCCGAATTGGATGAAGTATGAACAGGCTCAAGAACCGAATCGGCTGAGGAATACTCCTTAGTCTCATGGCCAGGGCTAGGTAAAGAAATCTGCTTAATATAGGAATCATCCGTTTTTAAAGTGTGATCATCAGTTGAGGAAACGTGTTCAGGATCGGTCGTTCCATTCGATGGTTGAGTGGGACCACAGATGCTGCCTGTATGATTTCTTTTAGCCATATTATACTTTTTGTATAAATTCATCAGTTTGGAAACATTATTTTTATTTTTGTTTAGTTTGGGCACCTTTTTTATACCGTAATTTTCATGTGAATCATCTGCTTCTGCTGTATCAATGCGATTTGCCACAATATCTGATTTGTGACTATCATTTTCTTCTTTTGTATGCTGAAAATTGGCACATACAGATTTTTTTTGAACTCTTGAAGATTTAAAAATGTCCATTTGTTTAGAACGTATTTGCTGCATCCTCTCATGGTGAATCCATGGAGTTTTCATGACACCTCACTCCCAAATTAACGAATTTTTACTGTATTTATTTATGCTTTATTTCCGGCATTTGTCCCTGTACAATTCAGGAAATTTCAAAAATAAGCTCTATGTAGCATTTTTCTCAAATCAGATGATTTGCCGGCTGGGTGTTTCATCGTTGGAAGAATCTTGAGCTTTCTGACGTTGTGCTTTCTTGATTCCTCCATTCGTTCGCTTCATGAATGATTTCCAAGCCTGATTGTTTGCGGAAATGAGGCATCAGAGAGGGATTAAACGGTTGACCTTCTTGAAACTCTGGAAAACCAAAGAAGTATCGTCGATAGTGGCGGTTTTTACATTTTTAAAAAGGGCAATTATGAAGTTGATTCAGTGTCATAAAAATTTCCCATAATGGAAAATTTGACATGTTGTATACAAATGTATACAATAATAATCGTATACATTTGTATACAGAAAGGAGTGCACAAATGAGAGACAAATTCGGTAAAGGGTTCGGTCCGAACGAGAAATTTTCACACGAAGGGCAACACCATCCAAAAGAGGGGGGATACCGCAGAAAAAAGCATCATCACGGTGCAAAAACATTCCGTCGTGGGAGAGCTATTGAGTTTTTAAACAGGCTGAATGTAAAACGTGCGACATTAAAACAGCAGCTGGCTGCACCAGAACTGCAATCGATTAACCAAGTTTTGGTTGGAGAGCTGAAAGCCATTGAAATGGTGATCAACGAATTCACCCAACTGTTTGAAATTCACGAAGAAGAAATTGAGCAATACGACAGCCTGACAGATGGGAAAGACAAATCCGGAGAAGAGTCAGCAACTGAGGATGAAGAAACACAGTCTGATCAATAAAAAATGGGAGAAAAAATATGTTTGTACAATTAAGAAAAATTACGGTGACAGAAGGAACGCAGAGAAAGTGGTTGAACAATTCAGCAAACCGGGAATCATTGAACAGCAGGAAGGGTTTGTTGACATTAAAATTATGGTGAAAAAACAAAGGGATGGGAAGGAGAAGTCATTGTCCTTCACCTGGGAATCAGAAGAACATTGGAAGCGGTGGAAAAAAAGCGATGCGCATATTGCCGCTCGCAGAGAAAAGCGCAACCATCCGAAACCAGAATACATGCTTAATGTTGAAGTAGGCATGTACGAAGTAAAAGCAGTAAAAGAAAGAAACGTGAAACAAGCAGAATGAATCATCTGTGTGAAGCGCCGTCACAATTAGAATAAAAGGGCGAACATTCGGGGATAGGAAGAAGCAGAGACCATGGAATGATCAATCGCTAATTCTTTCGCCACCGTTTTGTAGCCCATGTCCTCTTTCAAATATAAATCCACAACGTTACATCATAGGTTTTTCGTATTTTCCCCATAGAAAAAGCTCCTCTATAATTGTCAGATGAATGGGCTTTCTTTTTTCTGTCTACTATGAGGGGATCGTATCAAATGAAGTGATTCTTTATAACTATTGTTTTTTTAGCAACTGTAATTGACTGAGCGAAAGTACAAAATAATTCCCATCTGTTTAGGAATTTCCTATTTGCCGTTAGTTCCCATCGTATTTAACGACCGGCCATTTTTCCTTCCGCAGTGCATTCATCAGTTCCGGACCTGCATGCAGGTTGTTCTCTACCAGCTCCCGAGGAGTCAGCGCCATCCATTGGTTCAGTGACACATCGGCGAAACGGTCGCTTTTGAATATCTCCAGAAACCACAGACTTTGGTCACCAGTGTTTTGAATGTAATGTCCAAAAGCGAACGGTACGTATCCTACATCACCAGCCCGGAAATTGAAGGTTCGAGCCTTGCCGTTTGCTGCAAATACCGTCATACGCGCTGTGCCCGTGAGGTAATACTGCCATTCGTCGTTATTCGGGTGCCAATGCATTTCCCTCATTCCGCCCGGCTTGACTTCTACCAGCGCGGCTGCAACCGTAGTTGAAATGGGAAAGTTAGTGGAATCGACTATGCGCACCGTCCCGCCCGGGGTAACGATTGGCTTCTGTGCAAACAGCCGGTGTGTGAAGCTCTTTGGAACAGTACCGTAAGGATCCGGCACTTTTTGACTTTCCAGAGGGCCGGGCACCTTCGATTGAAAAATATATCGCTGTTCCGTCGGAATATGAGCGAAGGCACTTTCCGGTACACCGAAATTCGCCGCTAGCACGTCCTTCGGTGTGTGTGCGAACCAATCGGAGATGGAGAAGGTATCGAGGTCGGAAAAGTTGTCATCGTCGAAGACAAGCAGAAACTCACAGCCTTCCTCCAACCCTTGAATCGAGTGGGGAATACCTGGGGGAAAGTACCATAAATCGCCTGGACCGACATCGGCTATAAAATTCCTCCCGTTCTGGTCGACCGCTGTGATTCGTGCCCGGCCCAAGATCATGTAGGACCACTCCGCTTGCTTATGCCAATGCAACTCTCGAACACCGCCCGGCGTCAGACGCATGTTCACCCCCGCAAGCGTGGTCGCGATCGGCAGCTGACGAACTGTTACTTCCCGTGACCAGCCGCCGTGATTTAACTGCATATTAGTGTCGGAGAAAGAAAACTTCAAGTTGGGGATTGTTCCGGCATCGGTAGCCGGCGGAACGAACATATCGGGGTTTTCAAGGTCCCGCATGACGTCACGCGGACAGAAATCGGTCGCACCGGCACCATCGTCCCTTATCGGCTGCGGCACATTTCCATACGCTGGATGATTCCGAGTTGGATTATCCATGAAATACGCTCCTTTTCTTTGGATCATACAGTAAGCATTCTCTATTGGATTGTATGATGGTTTTGATATGTGTATGTCTGGCGGTGTTTATTAAAAATATTAAAACATATCATGTCAATCACGGTTTTACGGCAAGTGAGGCTTCCGATAAACAAATATGCCGTATACAGTAGAAAGGAAATTTTATTTGGTGGGATTTAATTAAGAACACTGCGAAAGTGAATGGAGAGAAAAAGATTCAAGATCTATAAATGAATGGTTTAAAGAGGAAAATGATAATTCAAAAAAATATTCGTAAGGTTGATAGTATTCGAAAAGCGTTTTGTAAACAGGATTCAGGATAGAGCCAGTGGGATTAAATTTACAATATTAGTGAAAATATAAAGGTAGAGGCTCGACTTGATAAGACATTTTATCAACTATTAAAGCTATTAAGAGAAAAGCATAAAGGCATTGCGATAGCGCTTCCTAGTACAGCTTGCCAAGTATTAATAAATTTTTTTCGGGATTCCATTTTGATCCTTTTAAAGTAAATGCTTCTGATTCCCATTGAATATATTCCTAATCCTAACAAGAACATCAAGGTTTTATGCTTCGCCTATTTGATGAAACAAATTTAAAGCGCTAAAGTGAAAAGTGTGGTAAACTTTATTATCATTAAAATGTAATAGGGTGATTGATTCAATTGGAAATTAAACAATTGAAGTGTTTTCTTGAGGTTACACGTACCGGCAATTTTACCACTGCATCTGAGAATCTGTTCATTACGCAGCCTGCTCTCAGCAGAATTATCAAATCATTGGAGGATGAAATTGGAGCACCGCTTTTCATACGTACTAGAAAAAAGCTGATATTGACGGATGCAGGCCGTATTTTAAAAAAACATGCTTTAAAAATTGAAAATCAGCTGCAGCAATTGGATGCAGAACTTGATAAAATGTTTATGCAAAGAAAACGACAAATTCGCATCGGGCTACCTACGATTACGAATTCCATTTTCTTCTCAAAATTGATTGCATCGTTTCATGAAGAATATCCAGAGGTGATTTTCCTACTAGAAGAGGATGGTTCAAAGCCAGTTGAAGAGAAGGTTCTCAATAATTTATTGGATTTTGGGGTCGTTGTTCTTTCTGAGGAAAATGAAAATCTTGACAGTATTATATTTGTGAATGAGAAATTAAAACTAGTTGTCTCTTCGTCTCATCGTCTGGCGGGAAAACAAGAAGTGTCTTTGCAGGAGCTAAAAAAAGAGGACTTTATTATGTTCGACCGGGATTTTGTGCTAAGAAATCTTGTCATCAATTCTTGTAGAGAAGCCGGTTTTCAACCGAAAATTATTTCGGAAACATCACAACTGGAGTTTATTCAAGAATTGGTTGCCTACAATATAGGTATTACTTTGCTGCCTGAAAGTACGTGTATAGAACTAACAGATGATTTTAAAACGATCACCGTCACTAATCCGGAAATTGAATGGAATCTGGCAATGATTTGGAGAAAGGATGCAAGCTTATCACAGATTGCGCAGGAATTTGTACGATTTGCAAAAGAAAAGCTGTCGACAGCTAATCCCGGACAGGATTCTAAATCCGATTGAGTCAACTATAAGAAGGCTTCCTTTTATGAAAGGGAAGCTTTTTTTACTTGAAGCAGAAAAAAGAAGAAAGTGTCTTTTTTGTGTGGAGCCGTCTCTTGTACTTAAGCAGGGGTTAGGAAGGATTCATTTGAATATCATGTTTCATATGTTCTTGGAAGCGGCCGCTATCTTTTCATGAAAAATAGATAGAGGTTCTAGATGTCCGTTGATTTCCTGCATCTACAAACGATTTTCATAGATAGCTTGAAGAAAGACGGATGTTTCCAACGGTTAGGGACCGTCTGGGACTTGCTCTCGTTGTGCGAATGCGAGACAGTGGTCCGACCGTCCATAAACAATACGAGCTCTATATGGTGTAAACATTTTTTTCAATAGTCAATCACTATTCGTTGTAAAAGAGGTAAAAACAATGTATATTTAATTGAGAATGATAATCATTTCCTGAGTTCTAGGAGAGGTGGAAATAGATGAAATATGACGAATTATACGATGTGACGATTATTGGCGGCGGACCAGCGGGGTTGTATGCGGCATTTTATAGCGGATTGCGGGAAATGAAAACAAAGCTGATTGAGTATCAGCCGCAATTGGGCGGCAAGCTTCATGTTTACCCGGAGAAAATGATTTGGGATGTTGGAGGACATGCACCGATTACAGGAGAACAATTAATTAAGCAGCTTGTCAAGCAAGGATTAACATTTAATCCTACAGTGGTACTAAATGAAAAGATTGAATCGATGAAACGAAAGGAAGATGGCACTTTTATATTGCAGGCCGCTTCTGGGCGGCAGCATTTTTCCAAGACGGTCATTGTCGCTGTGGGAAGCGGTATATTGAAGCCGCAAAAACTGGAGATCGAGGGTGCAGACAAGTTCGAGGTGGCTAATCTGCATTATACAGTGAAATCGTTAAAGCTCTTCAAAAATAAAACGGTCATCATTTCAGGAGGAGGCAATGCGGCAATTGATTGGGCGAATGAATTAGTGCCGATTGCTAAAAAAGTGTATTTGACGTATCGAGGGGAGATGTTAAAAGGTCATGAATCGCAGGTGACGCAGCTTCTAAACAGCTCGGCTACTTGTTATTTTCATACCTCGATTACCAAATTGATTGCCAGCGAGGACCATGAACGGATTGAACGAGTCGAGCTAACAAACCGTGAAACAGGAGAGATCACCTATTTATCGATTGATGAAGTAATTGTGAATCATGGCTATGAGCGTGATTCCTCCTTGCTGGAAAAAAGCGAGTTGAATATTCAAATGATTGACAATCACTACATTGCGGGCAACGCCCATAGCGAATCTTCTGTACCGGGACTTTATGCAGCGGGGGATATTCTAAAATACGATGGGAAATTGCATTTGATTGCGGGGGCCTTTCAGGATGCCGCAAATGCGGTAAATAGCGCTAAACAATTTATTGAACCTAAGGCTGATAAATTTGGCATGGTATCATCCCATAACGAAATCTTTAAAGAACTCAACCGAGAATTGATAAAGCAAATGATGAAATAAAAGTTTATTTGGAATAGAATGTAACACACGACCAAGCTCAATGATACGATCCCTTTATAGTAGACAGGAAAAAGAAAGCCTGTTCATCTGTCTATTATGGAGGGATTTTTCTATATGTGCTTTTTTATTCCTGTCTACTTGACTGGGGACAGCTCATCACACGGGTGGTTTTTTGTTTAGGTTAAAGAGCGCTTCCATACTATTTTGTTATGAATTGTATATAGGATTGGCATTGTATCTTTGCAAACCAGCTATATTATAATTCTCTTTGTAAAAATTCTAATACGGATGAAGCGTACGCTTCAAAAGTATTTTTATACGTAAGGTGATCATGATGGAAGCAAAAAAAGTTAAAGAAACACGTGTTGTTCAAACAGATCAAGTGCTCATTAATGATTTGAACAATTATCATACATTATTTGGCGGAGTTTTAATGAAGAAGATGGATGCATGTGCGACGCTTTCCGCTCGCAGACATACAAGGGTAAAGGAATGTGTTACGGCGTCGACCGACTCCGTTAATTTCCTTGAACCGATCCGAGTAAGTGATTCGGTTTGTATTGAATCATTTGTTAGCTATACAGGTAAAAGATCCATGGAGATTTTCTGTAAAGTGATTGCAGAAGATCTAGAAACTGGGAAACGAAGAATTGCAGCTACTGCATTTTTCACTTTTGTTCCCTTGGATGAGAATAAAAGACCGTTGGAAGTACCGCCTATTATTCCAGAAACAGAGGAAGAAAAATATCTCTACGAAACAGGAAAAGAACGTGAAAGCATTCGCAAGTTAAAAAGACAACAAAATAAAGAACTCGTGTCCAGACTTTCACTGAATAAACCGTGGGATTAATACGGAACAAAGGAATGATATAGTGTGATAATAGACTCTAGTTACGATGAGTTGAAAAATGCACAAACCGCTATCGAAAACTTAAAGGCAACAACACCAACTATTTATCGGAAATTTTTAAATATCGTCCATTTGACTCGTCAATTACAATATGGATATCAATATATGGGCTCTTTACTAATGGATGAAGACCCGGATCGATTCCAACCGAAATTTCAGGATGATTATGTATTGTCTATCTATCATCAGGAAATCGAAAAACTAAAAAAAGATAAAAGATTTCCGGAATTAAAACAATTGCTACAATCATATAAACATATTAGCTATACAAACATTAGCAAGCTGGCTTTAGGGGAAAAACCAGCAGCATTAATTGGTCCAGCCGTGGTCCATTAATTGTTCGAAGGAAACTGAAAAAATTTAATTGGGTGGATCGAACTTTTATTCGATTCACCTTATTTATTTTTAAAGAGTGTTAAAAGGCCGCTTTCTCAGACCATAAATTGCTTGCATTACAAACAGCTGTCCGAAAAAGATATAAACGTTATTTTTATTTGAAAAAGGGGCGCCTCTTAGCTGAAAAATCAGCTTGAGACAGCCCCCACACTACCAACGGTTATTCTAAGGCCTTACTCCTTTTTAGTCCATTCACCGACAAATTCGATTTCGTTATAGGAATAGAAGTCTTTCAATATCTTTTCGCGATCATCTAAGAAAAGCTGATCTGCTACTTCTGATACGAGCTTGCGTATACCGTATTTCAAGCCGGAAAGAGCAGCTGCTGTAATGCCACAGCTGATCAAACCCGAATAGTTGAAAGCGAAAATTCCGTACAGAAGCTTTTTGCCCTTTTCATCGCGGCTTATAAAAGCGAAACCAGGGCTGAGATAAGGATGGGCATCAAGCATTGGATTGGCCAGCTCCTTCGGGGGATGATAGCGGTCTCCCCAACGAGCAATGTGGCTTTCGACAAGTTTCAGTTCCGGACGCAAAGCAGGATCAGTGACGAGTCCAGTGCAGATGATCAGAAAATCGAAGGTGAACTTGCCCTGAGGTGTGGTCACTACTGCACCTTGATCTGCAGCTTCAACATCAAGCCATGGTGCTCCTAAGTGCAGGTGAAAACCGGGCCATGAGGCTGCGCGTCCGAAGGTATCGTTGGTCGGCGGCTGATTATATTTAAAGAAATGAGCGATGATTGCATATTTATCAGCGTCCGATAGAGCTTGGAAACGTTCAATTAGACCGGAAACTTCCATATAGCGGATCGGATTGATACGCTGCAATTTCTTGCGGCGGACAAAGACATGAACTTCGGCCGCCCCCTCTGATAAGGCAAAATTGGCATTATCAAAGGCAGATGCGCCGCCGCCCAAAATTCCGATCTTTTTCCCTTGTAGTGCTTTAAAATCAATTGTTTCTGAGGAGTGGGCATAGAGATGATGCGGCAATTTTTCAGCAATGAAAGGAGGAACATGCCATTCGCCACCGCCTTGAATTCCCGTGGCTAAAATAACCTTTCGTGCGAGCAATATGTCAGATGGTGCACCCGTTCCTTCAATATGAAGCCGATGAATCCCTTCATCAGTCGGCTCTATCAACTTCAACTTTACTTCATTGATGACGGGCAGATTGAGAACTTTCCGAAACCAGCGCAAATAATTCATCCAATCTCCCCGAGGAATTTTGTCTAGCGCTTCCCAGCCTTCCGGTCCGAATTGTGCTTCCCACCAAGCGCGGAAGGTTAGGGAAGGAATCCCAAGGTCGATGGAGGTCAAATGTTTAGGTGTTCGCAAGGTCACCATACGGGCGTAGGTTTCCCACGGTCCTTCCCAGCCCTCTCGGTTTTCATCAATGACAAGAATGTTGGATATCCGTTCGCGTAGAAGACCGAAAGCCGCACCTAAGCCGCTTTGGCCGCCGCCGACGATCACGACATCGTAGACATGCCCTTCAGGTTTTTTTAGCGTTCGCACCCAGCTTGGACCTCCGAAGGCGAGATAGGAAAGATCGGTTTTCACTTGTTTGTTTAATGCCTCTAAGCTCATCCTTTTTCACTTCTTTCAACTGTAAGATTTGAAAGTCACATATGTCAGCCTTATCCGTAAACAGAAATCCGCATGAGAAGAATTATTATATTGAATCAATCATTATTGTTTTTACAGTACCACTTGCCCATATAGTATCACTTCAACCATTTTTATTGAATGTGTATTGTATCTAAAATCTCCTTTAATCGTTATGTAAAATAACTAAAAATGCTTGTTTAATTTCTTCTAAGGAACGAATACCAAGGCTATCTTCATCTAGTCGTTCCTGTAAAACACTCCTAATGAGCCAATAGCTAACCGATTGCCCCGATTTCTCCTGCCTATTAATAAATGGGCATAATTTGTGCAAAAAAGCGCATCTTCTGATGTTCATTCCTCAGTCAATTTGTGTGGATTTTTTCTAGTTCAGATGCTTATTGTTGCTTTTTGTATAAATCCGCAGCGGTCAGCTTTTTTAAGACGATAACTATTAAAGCCGAATCTGTTTAAAAAATTTTTTCTATCATTTGTGAAAAAATGAGTGATTACTCACTTCAAAAAATTCGTTTGCACAACTATAATGTATGTGAGTACTCACTCATTTTATACGAAAGGAAGGGAAAAGATGGCTTCAATGATTATTGTCCGTAAAGCTGCGATTTCATTTGGGAAGGAAAAAGTGCTAAAAAATATTGATTTGGACGTAAATGAGGGAGAGATTTTCGGGCTTCTTGGTCCATCCGGCTCTGGGAAAACGACGTTGGTCAAAATGATCACAGGAATTTTAGAGGGAGATCAAGGAGAAATTTTTATCAAAGATCAAAAGGTTCCTTCACTCGAGCTAATGAAATCAATCGGTTATATGGCGCAATCGGATGCTCTTTATCAGGAGTTGACCGCGAAAGAAAACCTGGAATTTATAGCCGCCATTTACGGGCTAAAACGCCAAGAACGGAAGAAAGCGATTCAGGAAGTTTTGGAAATTGTCGATTTAACTGATCATATGGATAAAGTTGTCAGGGACTTTTCAGGTGGGATGAAAAGGCGGTTGTCTCTAGCTGCTTCACTCATGCATAAACCGGATCTATTAATTTTAGACGAACCGACGGTTGGAATCGATCCAGTGCTTCGCCAATCGATATGGAGTGAATTAAGAAAACTAAAAAACAACGGGATGACCATTTTAGTTACGACACATGTCATGGATGAAGCGGAAAAGTGTGATCGTCTGGCCATGCTAAGAAACGGTTATATCATTGCTTGTGATACGCCGGAAAAGCTAAAAGAAAACCAAAAGGTCGATTCACTTGAAGAAGCATTTTTAGCATACGGGAGGAATGAGAAATGAGAGTAGGAGCTGTTGTCATCCGAATTATAAGACAGCTGTTAAGGGATAAACGGTCGATTGCTTTATTGATCTTTGCGCCGCTTTTAGTTATCACTCTTGTATGGCTTGTATTAGACGGCGACCCATACGAACCGAAAATAGCAGCAGAAAATATACCGGCGCCGCTTGAGCAAGTATTGCAAAATGAATTGGAGAAAGATGTTGTTCAAATGTCCGAAAGTGAAGCGAAGGAGGCTTTTCAAAAAGAGGATTTAGATGCATTTATAACGATAAAAAATCATGTTCCGTATGTTTTGCTGGAAGGAAGCGACCCGACAGCCAATTCAGCGGTTATGAAGGTGATTCAAACCGCCTTCAGCTCCCTGTCAGACCAAAAAAATATTCAGCCTGATGTCGAATATTATGATGGCTCTGACAAAATCAATCTTTTTGATCAGACGGGTTCAGTACTAATCGGTTTTTTTGTCTTTTTCTTTGTTTTTGTGTTAGGCGGCATTTCATTTTTGCGGGAAAGAACACAAGGAACGTTAGAAAAATTGCTGTCGACGCCGATTAAAAGATGGGAGATTGTAACAGGCTATTTGCTAGGATTTGGCTTATTCACGATTATTCAATCGTTCGTTATTGTCACGTATTGCGTATATGTACTTGATATTTGGATGGTAGGGGATTTTTGGCAGCTGTTAGTAGTTACATTTTTATTAGCCATCACTGCGCTGGCGCTTGCTACCCTTTTATCAGCCTTTGCAAATAATGAGCTGCAAATCATGCAGTTTATTCCGATTGTCATCATTCCACAAACATTTTTTTCGGGAATCTTTAACTTGGAGACATTGGCAGAGTGGTTGCAAGTGTTGAGTAATTTTATGCCGCTTACTTACGGAGCGGACGCCATTCAAGAAATCATGATTAAAGGAAAAGACTTGGTCGATCTTTGGCAGGATTTGCTAATATTGTTCGGCTTTGCGCTGCTTTTCTATGTCTTAAATATATTTGCATTGAAAAAACATCGCAGGTTATAACAATAAAAGAGAGAAATAAGGAGGGAAGTGTATGGACCAGAAAAATTTTATGGATGAGTTCATGAAGGCAACGAATCAAGATTTAACGCCGAAGCAGGCAAAAATTCTTCAAGCGGCAGTCGAAATTTTCGCCGAAAAAGGGTATGCTGCGACATCCACGAGCGAAATTGCGAAAAGAGCCGGGGTAGCGGAAGGAACGATTTTTCGCCATTATAAAACAAAAAAAGATTTGCTGATATCCATCGTTTCACCGATCATTATAGAATTTGCCGTTCCCTTATTTGCTGAAAGGTTTATCAATGAAGTTTTCCAGGATCAACGACTTGATGATTTTGAAGATCTGTTAAGGAAAATCATCCGTAACCGCTATCAATTTGTCAAAAACAATGTCCCATTGTTAAAAATTTTTTTTCAGGAAATGGCGTTCCATGCAGAAATTCAAGAAAAATTTAGCACGGTTTTTACTGAAAAAGTTTTGCCTCAGTTTATAAAAGTTGTCAACCATTTTAAACAAAACGGGCAAATAGGAGATTTTCCGACCGAGACTGTCATACGTTTAACGATTAACGCGATCGTTGGTTTTTTCATTACCCGCTTTTTGGTCATGCCGGATTATCCATGGGATGACGAGAAAGAAATAGAATACACGATCCAATTTATTCGGAACGGGTTAAAGGGGATTTGACTTTGCTTTCAATAAAGAAAAATCACAATTATGATACGCCGATTTCAAATGTCGGATGAGTATCAGTAGATTTGGCTTAATATAATTTTTCATTTATGAAAATATCATTAGCATTGCATAAATATAGTTAGAATTTTCTGTTAATTATTTTTTGTGAATT
>ERZ1673771.39-NODE-39-length-21489-cov-31.426565_pt1 | contig 21489 bp, 19 predicted proteins | sample MGYA00580141_ERZ1673771 | MGnify/ENA primary metagenome ERZ1673771 (study PRJEB41219, sample SAMN04549647) | soil metagenome | isolation source: soil | place: USA: Nevada, Stillwater NWR | collected 2009-08-06 ...
ATCGGGATGAAAAAATCCTCCCGATTTTCGTCGGGAGGGTGCGAAATGTGAGTTAGAACCAAATAATATCTATTGTCTATTAGGGAGGAATGGTGCGGGAAAAACGACATTGATGAAAATTTTGTCCGGCATTCTAGCTTATGATTCCGGCACGATTATAATAAAAGATAACAAAAAGCTTAATGAGCTTGTTCATTATGTTTCAGAGAAGCCAATTTTTCTAGATTTTTTATCTGGCTTTGACAACTTAGATTTTATTCAAAAAATCTATCATTTGAATATGTCGAAAGATGAATTGGAAAGGTTTTGTGAAGAACAAGGAATTCAGTCGTTTATCCACGAACTGGTCATCAATTATTCGCATGGAATGAAGCACCAGCTGGCTTTAGCCGTTGCTTTTTTAATAAAACCGAAGGTATTGCTGTTGGATGAGCCGCTAGTATCTTTAGACCCGATTAACATTGCTGAAACTTATAAGAAGCTCGTTTCTTATGCCAGAAGGGGAAATATTGTTCTTCTTTCCACGCATATGATCCCGATCGCCCATAAATTGGCCGATGAAATATTATTGCTGAAAAACGGGAAAATTCATCAAGTTGCCAATCAATACAGCGAAAGCGAATTGGAAGATTATGTGTTAAATCAAATATAATAATATTTTTGCTAGATGCTTCAGCCATTTCAAAATCGATGCCGTTAATTATGCTGTCGTGCTTAAAACATCAATTATTGTCAAGACCGAAAAAATCACCGATTTATCATTCTCCAGAAAGATCTCATTGATCCTTTTATTGGGAGCCTCTTTTCCCGTAATCGACAGCTTCAAAAGGGCTGAACGTTGCAGCCCTAATTGTTTTGGGGAGAATTCACCAGTATGCTGTAAAATCTCCATATAATTATAAAGAAAAGGATATATCCAAAAAAAGAATAGAAATGATTCCAATCAGAAGAATGGATAAACACGCCCGCTCGTTCAGCCGCTTGTTCAAAAATGCAGGCTAAAATACCAATTAAGCAAAGTAGGATTGGGCGAACAAAAGGACGGATTTTATGCATGACGATTAAAAATGAGGCGGTGATAATAGGTAGAATGACGAGCGTAAACAAGATGTTAATAGAGAAGATTTTCGGGAACAATCGTTTTGGAAAGGCGTAAAATCTGCATTCAACAAAAATCAAATCTAAGTATGTTCCAAGTAAAGAGGCAAAAAGTGCTGCAGCAAGTAAAGCAATGTTATTCCTTTCTAAGAAAAATTGCTTTTTTCGCCATGATGGTAAGTTCAATTTTTTCGATTGTTTTACAATAATCTTCATAAATATCCCCGCCTGAAAATGTTTCTTCTTTTAAATAGTGGATGACCTTCCAATCATGGAACCAATCTTCACTGACCGCGTCTTCGTGTTTGATATTTTCCCAAGCGAATTTTAATTGAGGGCTGTAAATGCGCGGCTCTCCTTTTTTCAACTCGCACTTTTTTGTCCTTCGTTTATAGATTGTGCCTGGCAATGATTCTTTCACATGATGAAAGAGGTGCCCCCAGTAATCTGCTCTCGAACCTGTATGCTTATTTTTTTTTGCCCAACGCAGCACTCCTTGTAAAACGTTCTCTTGGTGAAAAAGCAAAGAATATAAACGTTTACCTAACATAATTCGTTCATGAAGCGATGCAAAATGCTGCAACGTCGCTCCGATTAAAGCAGGCTTTGTTTCATTTTCAACATACGGAAAGATGATGTGATTAAATCGCAAAAAATCATAAAGCTTGAAACCAATCGTGTTTAATACGGTCTTTTGAAAATGATGATTTTGAATAACATGTTTTTCTAAATAGTTTTGTTCATTGATGACCGTTGCGATTGCCAGTAGATAATAGTTTCTGTTTTCCCAATAGTGATTCCAGATTGTTTCCATAAATGTTGATACGTTTAAATAGGGGAGGAGGTAAAATAAGTTTCGTTTCATGCGCAAGCTGTGGTGATAAAGTAAAAATTGCGGGAATACATCTTGAAAGATTAACCAATTTCCACGTTCTAAAAATAAAAAGTAGTTTTTTTGCTCCTTTTCTGATATTAGCCTTGTTAACAAGTCTCCTTTTAAATCTGTCATATGCCATCCTCCATTCCGGGAAACCATATGTCCTAAGAGCGCCCAATGGATGTCTGGATGCCTGATATAAAAATTTAAATATGCAGCTGTTCTAGTTACGTTGTTAGTGTTGAGTGTATTTGTCACGTTCACAATGGAATCAATGATGTTTTGTTCCCATGTTTGTAATGGAGGCATAGGCTGATTTACGTTACATTTCATTTTTTCGACGAGATCTTCCTTAATTTTCAAAAGCTGTTGATCGATCAATTTATTGTTGTTCAACCATGGAAAGACCATCCTATTCCTCCCTCATCGAATAGCTTCCATAAAAGCTGAATATGTATAGGAATAAGCTAAAACTTACTACATGAAGTGGTGGTGAATAGGATGAAACAACGAATTGAAGCTGAAATCAATCGATTGGCGGAATTAATCCTAAAGAGGCAAAATTTTGACGGAACTTGGGATTTCCCATTTGAAACGGGTATTGCCACAGATTGTTATATGATTATCTTATTACGAACATTGGAAATTCATGATGAACAATTCATTCAATCACTCGTTGACAGGATATTAAGTAAACAGGAGAAAAACGGAGCATGGAAGCTGTTTTACGATGAAGAGAAGGGAAATCTATCCACAACAGTTGAAGCATACTATGCTTTACTTTATTCGGGATTCATCGATCAAAACAATACAAACATGCGACTAGCTAGGAAGTTTATCATAAACCATGGTGGCATTGGAAAAGTAAATATGTTTACGAAAGTCATGCTTGCTTTAACGGACCAAATCAAATGGCCTAAATCCTTTCATCTGCCGATCGAATTCATTTTATTTCCAACTACTTTTCCTGTAAATTTTTTTGACTTTTCCGTTTATGCAAGAGCCAATTTAATACCAATATTGATTGCTGCTGATCGCAAGTTTAGTATAAAGACAAAGCATACTCCTGACTTATCAGACTTATATGTTCATAGAAATGAAGACCTTTGGGACTTGGACTCTTCTGAATGGCGTTCTTTTTTTTCGTTTATATATGACGGCATGAAACAATTAGTAGGTATTCCTTTTGAGCTTCATCGATTGGCATTACATCGAGCAGAACAATATATGTTAAATCGAATTGAACAAGATGGTACCTTTTATAGCTACTTTAGTTCAACATTTTTAATGATTTTTGCTCTGATGGCTCTAGGATATTCGAAAAAGCATCCAGTTATTGTTCGGGCTGTTCAAGGGCTAAAGTCAATGAAGACAACAATAGATGGACACACTCATATTCAATACACGACGGCAACTGTTTGGAATACGGCATTATTAAGCTATTCATTACAAGAAGCTGGTGTACCATCTGCGTCAGCTTCTATTCAAAGAGCAAATCAATATTTGCTTTCTCGCCAGCACTATCTATATGGTGATTGGGCTGTTCATAATCCGTATCAAATACCGGGGGGATGGGGATTTTCAAATATTAATACGATGAATCCGGATATTGATGATACAACAGCGGCTTTACGCGCGTTGCGAAAAGAAGCATTAAATAATCGCTCCTTTTGGGATCGAGGAATGAAATGGCTCCTGTCTATGCAAAACGATGATGGAGGCTGGGGATCGTTCGAAAAAAATGTCAATAAGTCATCGCTATCTTGGCTTCCGATAGAAGGCGGGGAAAAAATGCTTCTTGACCCATCAACGCCTGATTTAACGGGAAGAACGTTGGAGTTTTTAGGGAATTTTACACGATCAAGCTACAATCAAACGTTTATAAAGCAAGGGGTAAAGTGGCTTTTAAAAAATCAACGAAGCGATGGTTCTTGGTATGGACGATGGGGAATTTGTTATATTTATGGATCATGGTGTGCATTAACAGGCTTAATCGCAGTAAAGGTGAGAAGAGATCACCCTGCCGTACGAAAGGCTGTGAAATGGTTATACTCCATTCAAAATGACGATGGGGGCTGGGGAGAGTCTTGTAAAAGTGATATACAGAAAAAATTTATCCCTTTACCAGCTAGTACTAGAGTGCATACCGCGTGGGCATTAGACGCTTTGGCAGCGGCAGAAGAAACGGTTACACCACAAATGAATCAAGCAGTGAACTATTTATTAAATTCAAAAGATGAAAATTCATGGACAATCACATACCCAAAAGGTCAAGGCTTACCTAGCGGATTTTACATTCATTATCCAAGCTATGAATATATTTTTCCTTTGCTGGCATTGGCTCATTTTGTAAAGAAATGGTGATTAGAGGATGGAAATTTGTATGCAAAAAGCTACGGCCGTAACATTTTTGATAATTAATTTTTAACCTTTTTACCGAAAAATAGTAGAACGATGTTTCAATGGAAAGCTATCCTCATTTAAAGTGAAATTCGCGAGACTCCTAAAGGGAAAAAGCGATCAGTGTAAGACAAAAGCTATGAATTATTTCCCTATGAGGAGTCATACATGAGAAATTTATGAAAAATAAAAAGGAAATCGCACTAGTTTATAATAATATTAATAGATATAAGGCTTGTAGATTATCAAAATATTTAATCGGATTAACTGTAAACGGTTACAATTTATTTGAGCTAAAGGTGAAATATATGTCAAACAAAAGATGGACATTCATTAGCATTGCATAAATATAGTCAGAATTTTCTGTTAATTATTTTTTGTGAATTTGTGCCAAAAAGACAAAACCTAAAGAAAGGTGGCACTGCCATTTGGTAAATATATACAGTTAAATCAGAGCGACAACGACAAAAGGGAGATTATGGACTGGCTCGCCCATCAAATTTTCGCAACCAAACATAAGCTGGTTTCCACAGAGCTCTCTTTAACCAACGAGTAATTCGAAGTAGGGATTTCTTACTTTTCATCTCCAATTGAATGAGAACATGTAAGCAATACGTGATAAGGGCTAAGAAAATTTGATTTTGAATAGCTGTTTCACTCATTCCATAAAAGTGCTTAATTTCTACGTGTTGCTTAAGCCATTTGAAAAAGAGTTCAATAGCCCAGCGAGATCGGTAAATATCACTTATCTCTTCTGCTTTTAAATCAAATCGGTTGGTAATTAAACGAAGTAAGTTCCCTTTTGTGTCCATAACTTCTAGTAGACGATAGACATTTTCAGTACGATTTTGTGTGGTACCAATGTAGACCATTTTATCGGATAGAACGTGACAATCATCAGGAAGTGAAAATGTATAGACTTCACGAATGACTGCGTTTTTCTTCAGTCTTGAAACGAAGAAATAGCCATCATCTGTCATCCGGTCAAAACGTTCATAGTCCACATAACCGCGGTCAAACACATACATGGCTTCTTTATCATCCACTAGGACTTCGAGTTGATTTCGGTCATGTTCTTTTGCTGTCGTAATCACTGCTTTTTCAGGATAGACCGTGTCTTTATCCATGAAAACGAGCCGTAAGTGTAGCTTTACACCAGCTTTTGTTTTACGGAATTTTGCCCATTTATAATTGGTCAAATTCAACGGGAGTGTACTCGAATCAATGATTTTCAGTGGCATATTCTTTCCGTTTTTATAATGGTACCGTTGAATTTTCCAAACAAGATCCAAGAACAAATTTGCAAGAATTAGTGGGTTGATCTGATTGTTTTTTCGGGATAGCTGAGAGGCACTTATCGATTCAAATCCGAGTGCTTTTTGAAGATCTTCGTCTACAAGTGCATCACTCATTTCCTCTAAGCTCTTAAATTCGAGCAGTTGGGCTACCAATAAAAGTTTAATATAGGCTTCTGTTGTCAGCTTTTTTGTGTAATAGTCCTGTTTCAATTCTTTGACTTGTTCGCTAAGTTTTTGAATATTTATGGGTGAAACCCATTTACCAAATGATGAAATTAGTGTATTCTTGTCCATAACAGTTATCCTTTACGATTGGATTTGGACAGGAACCACCTGTACTTCCATTGTAAAGGATTTTTTTGTTTCGAAATCAATAAAAAATTGAACATTCTTAGTATTTTGAATCATCAGATTTAATTACTGCAATGCTAGTGATGGACATTAACTTTTTTATTCTTAATTATTTTGTTTCTATATGTTTTTATTCAATTTATATGGACGTCAAAGCAGATGGAAGAGACAGTGGAAGCTCTTGACAAAAGGGTTTCCCTACATGAAGAACCTCCGCATTTTATTCTTATTGCTCAAGAATTCGATAATCCATACTGGCGGAAAGTAGAAAAAGGTGCTCAGGATGCTGCAAAAAAGTTTCAAGTAGAAGTTGAATATGTCGCTCCGTTACGAACAAGTATTGAAGAACAGATTAAGTTATTAGAAAAAGCAATTGCTTCTAAAGTAGATGGAATCATTGTTCAAAGTTTGGATGAAGAAACATTTACTCCAATCATTAATAAAGCAATATCCAAAAATATTCCAATTATCACAATTGATACAGATGCTAAAGCGAGCCGTCGTCTTTCCTATGTAGGGACAGACAATTTTGCAGCTGGTCAATTGCTTGGGAAAACCGTGGTAGATATGACAACAGGGCAGCATAAAATTGGGGTTATTATTGGGAGTGAATCATCTGACAATCAACAGGAGCGGCTAGATGGTTTTTTGTCAGTTATTAAACAACATCCAAGGTTAGAAGTAGTGGAAGTCCAAGCATCCAATATTTCAAGAATACAAGCGTCCATTCAAGCTGATATTATGTTAAGAAAATATCCCGATATTTCAGTGATGGTTGGGACAAGTGCTTTAGATGCAATTGGTATGACAGTGGCTGTGAAAAATTTGCAACGATCCGATATTCAAATTTTTGGATTTGATGACGTCGAAGAAACATTATTGGCAATAAAAAAAGGAGAGATTACAGCAACCATCATTCAAAAACCATATGAAATGGGTTTTATTGCTGTTCAATTAATGTCCAAGCATTTGCAAGGACAACCTATTCCAAACGTATATTTTACTTCAAGCAAAAAAGTAGATGCATCAAACGTACAAATGGAGGTAACACCGTGAATATACGGACAAAATTGTTTATCTTTATTCCATTGCTCGTCATTTTACTCAATACTATAGCATTTTTTATTTTTGATAGTGGAAAAAAAGTTCAAAAGAGCTATGACTTCATGGTCCATCGTATTTACTTATACAAACAAATTTCCAATGAAACTCAAGAAAATCTTCGCTATTTAAGCAGCTATCTCATATATCAAGACAAAGAAAATCTTAACTTGCTAATTAAACATAAAGCTATCCCGAAAATTTAAGTCCATGAAAAAAGCACAAAAAATCCAGGGGGTGTTAACACCAGCAGATTGGTATTTGCTGGAATAAGTCATGTTTATGCACCTGATGGTTACTGTTTCGGTTAACTACGCTGTTTGATTTGACGGCTCTACCATGACCTTAAACCCTAGTGTTTCCAACTTCCGAATCGCTTGTCTGGCGACTTGATGGCGCTTGCGTTCTTCGTAGTAATGTGGACCAAGTTCGATGTAAGTCTGCTTCTTTTTGAGGAGATGGTAGACAATAGTCAGGATGCTATGAGCGACCGCAACCGCTGCACGATTGGCCCCCCGGCGTGCAGCAATACGGTGGTACTGGCTGGATAGATAGGTGTGTTTGGACCTAGCAGCGGCACGGGCGGCTTCCACCAGGGTGCTACGAAGCTTCTGGTTTCCCTTGCGGGTTTTCCCTGACTTTCGTTTTCCGGCACTTTCGTTATTCCCTGGGGCGACTCCTGCCCATGAACACAAGTGAGCTGCCGAAGGAAACTGTGTCATGTCAGGGCCAATCTCAGCCAAAATATGCTCCGCTGTGCGCCGACCAACGCCGGGGATCGTATCTAACCGCTCCAGGTCATCTTCAAAAGGGCGCATCCGCTCCTTGATTTCAGCATCCAGTTCTTCAATCAAGGCATCTAAGTGATCAATATGCTCAAGCTGGGTTTTAAGCATCAGGCGTTGATGAGGGCCGATGAGGCCCTTCAGGGCCTTTTTCAACTCCTCTTTCTTCCGTTTGAGACGGCGCTGAGCCAGTTCGGATAGCACATCGGGGTCAGTTTCACCATTAATTAAAGCCTCGATCATGGCTCGACCCGATTTGCCCAGCACATTGGTCGCCACCGAGGAGAGTTTGATGTTAGCCCCTTCCAGTACCTTCTGGATGCGGTTGATTTCGCGAGCCCGCTCTTCAATCAGGCTGCGACGATAACGGATGAGTTCCCTCAACTCCCGTTGCTGGCGGTCAGGGATGTAACTACCTTGTAGCAATCCATGGCGTAAGAGTCCAGCGATCCACTCGGCATCCTTTACATCTGTTTTGCGACCAGGCACATTTTTGATATGTTTGGCATTGACCACTAAAATCTTGATGTCTTCCATCTCCAACAGGTTATAAATTGGCTTCCAGTAGGAACCTGTACTTTCCATGGCCACGTGAGTGACGCCATGCGCCTTGATCCAGTCTACAAGCATAAGCAAGTCTTCAGTCATGGTAGAAAACGTGCGGATCTCTTGATGATCCGGAGTAATAATACAAGCGACGACGTTCTTCTTATGAACGTCTAATCCACAAACATGAGTATGGATAATGTCCATGTTCGTTCCCCCATGCCTAACATGTAATAAACACAGGCTGGCGGTGCAACGACCATACACGTCATTCTATCCCGCGTGCTTCCCCAGGGAGCAACAGTCTGTGGTGCACCAGGTCGTCGGGGTCTGTCTAATTAACGGGCTCATGGCACCAAGGTAAGACGACCTCGCTGGCCAGCCTAAGATTAAGTATACATGGACGAACTATTTTCATCATCTGCTGGTGCCGCTTTTGCGGCATGGGGGTCTAATTTAGAAGCTCTGCAAAGTAATTTAAGCAACAATTCGGCCAGTAATGCTTTAGTAGTTGATAATTACAAAAATATGATCAATAACCCGTGGTGCTAGATAAACTTGATCAAGCATAAAAATAGCCCTTGCCTGGCGGATCTCCTTAAAATGAAAGTGCGACCTACCATTCGAAAGGAGAATCCCCATGCAAGAGCACTTTCATTTTACTACAGATCGGGCCAAGATTCAAAAGCAATATGCCGCCATTTTCTTTTTTGTCTCCGCTCAACTGTCATTGATTCAGACGCATCTTCAACGCCGCAACCGCCATTTGGTAAAGCAAGAAGATGACGTGATCATAGCGATTCACATTTTGGGGAAGCTGCTTGGCTTTTCTTCCGAACGGGCAGCATGGCATCGCTTTGTCACCGGAAATTTGTTCACAAACGGGCAGTTTCTCGAACGTTCCCGATACAATCGCCGTTGCCGGGCGCTGCGCTGGGCGATGAAATGGATTCGCCATGAACTGGCGAAACGCGGCCAACATCATGCCTATGCCGTGGTCGATAGCTTGCCGTTAGAGTTGTGCCATGCTGCGAGAATGCATCGTGTCAAACGGTTTCAAGGGATCGCCGACATCGGGTATTGCGCTTCAAAAAAGCAATGGTACTACGGGTTGAAACTGCACCTTCAAGTGACCGATCAAGGTTTGCCAATGGGATATGTGGTGACGGAAGCATCCTGCCACGATCGAATCGCAGCCGAAAGCGTGATGACCCAAATTCCTCATCCCTATAACCTCGGGGACAAAGGGTTCATTAGCCGTGACTTGCAAAAAAGGCTGTACGAAGAATACCAAATGGCGCTTTGGACTCCGTCTCGAAAAAACCAGAAACATCGCCCGTCCGAGGCATGGGAGAAGTGGATCCAACAAAAACGCAAAGTGATCGAGACGGTGTTCTCGGTTCTGGTTGACCAATACCGGATCACAGAGATTCGAGCGAATTCCATGATCGGATTTGAAGTAGCGCTCGACGGCATATTGTTAGCCTATTCGCTGGTCACACTAGGGCTAGTTGAGTTCTAACGCTCAACTAGCACCACGGGTGTAGTTAAAAATCTGCGACAAAAGGGCTGAACTTTGGATATCATTCATAGTTTCAGCCCTATTTGTATTGGTAAAAATGTACCAGTATGCTGTAAAATTTCCATATAATTATGAAGACTATATCAAACTATGGAAAGCTTGGAATAATCCTCATTTCATTTCCTATTCTTGTGGTCATTTAGGCATCGTATTTCAACGAAGGAAAATCACTAAGGACGGAATGTGATTTATTAAATGTAAAATCACATAAATAAAAAAGCCTATAGGTAATTCTAGAAGCAATTAAGAAGTTCGATAACTAAACTTACCTCTTAAATAAGCCTAATTTTTTTGCTGCTTTTTTCTTCCATTTTTTAAAATGTTGTTGACATGGTTTTTGACCGTTCGGATGGAAATGAACATTTCATCTGCAATTTCACGTATTATCTATGAACTCTAATATTTTTCATTCGGTTGGCGTTAGTTGTGATTGGTTTTTTCCCATCTTATATTGATTTTCTATCTTTTTAACTTGCAAAATTCTTTGGTCAAGTCCAAATTATTGTGTAAATTCCCCCCTACGAACTTTCTATAATTTGGATGGGGATGTTTAATAAGTCGTTTTTCGGCTTATAGACGCTCTTTTAATGTTTTAGAAATGTTGATAGATTGATATTTTTCAATGAGGATTTGACTTTTTAGACAGCCTCTATTGGATATATTTTTTAACTATCACTTTTTTGATTAATTCTTTCACAAACCGTTTCGTTTATATCTAAATTCGGTAAAAAATAAATTAAGATAGAAATGAAGAATATTTATGAAAGGAGTGAAAAAATGAAGCAATACCATATCATTGTTTCAGGACGTGTGCAAGGAGTGGGGTTTCGATATTTTACGCAATCAAAAGCAGTCGAGCACCAAATTTCCGGTTGGGTTCGAAACAAGATGGACGGAACGGTTGAAATCGTTGCAGAAGGAGAGGAGCAAAATTTACAGAACTTTCTTGCCTCTATTCAAAAAGGTAGTCCTTTTTCAAAAGTTGAAAATATACAATTAACGGAACATGATGAAGTGGAAGGCTTTCAAAAGTTTGATATTCGTTATTAATCATTAAAGCATCAATATGATAAAACACCCCTATTTGTACAAGGGGTGTTTTAATAAGGTAACACTTTTAAATTGAAAAATGTCATTAGATCGGCCACCAATGGAAGCCGTCTTTGGCAAGAAGTTCATCCGCTTCTTTAGGACCCATCGAGCCTGCCTCATAGTTCGGGAAGGCCGCTTTTTTACGGGACCATGCATTTGAAATCGGATCAACATATGCCCATGATAAGGCGACTTCATCCCAGTGGGTAAAATTCGTGGCATCGCCTTGCATGCAATCATATAGCAATCTTTCATATGCCTCCGGAGTGTTCATGCCGTCGATGCCGTTATTGTTGTAAGAAAGCTTAATTGGTGTAGCCTCTGAGCTTACTCCCGCTTTTTTGGCATTGAGATGAAGCGTAATCCCTTCATCAGGCTGGATATGGATGACAAGCAAGTTTGGAACGCGGTCGCTTTCCTTTTTAAAGTAAAGGTTCATTGGAATGTCTTTAAATTCGACAACAATTTTTGTTGATTTTTCTTTCATCCGCTTTCCTGTGCGAATGTAAAAAGGAACGCCTGCCCAACGGTAATTGTCAATCAAAATCTTTCCGGCCACAAACGTTTCTGTATTGGAATCGGGATCTACATTTGTTTCTTCTCGGTAGCCGATAACCTCTTTTCCATTAATTATTCCCTTTGTATATTGGCCTCTTACAAAATAGCTGTCGACTTCATTTTCCTGAATTGGCCGTAATGCACGAAGCACTTTAATTTTTTCGGAACGAATTTCGTCAGTCGTTAATTTAATTGGCGGTTCCATCGCAAGCAGGGCCACCATCTGCAGCATATGGTTTTGCACCATATCTCTGAGCGCACCGGATGTTTCATAATAGTTGCCCCGGTCTTCCACGCCGAGTGATTCGCTTGAAGTAATTTGAATATTGGAAATAAAACGGTTATTCCATAAATGTTCAAAAAGCGCATTGGCAAATCGAATGACTTCAATATTTTGCACCATTTCTTTTCCTAAATAGTGGTCGATTCGGTAAATTTGCTCTTCATCGAATGCGGCGCGGATTTCATCGTTTAATTTTTGGGCGGAAGCTAGGTCATGGCCGAACGGCTTTTCAATGACAAGTCTTGTCCATCCGTTTGTATCTTTTAAACCGTGCTCTTTTAAATTGTTAGCGATGATTCCGAAAAATTCAGGCGCCATCGCCAAGTAAAAGACTCGGTTCCCTTCCGTTTGATATTTTTCATCCAAGTCGGAAAGCAAGCTTTTTAAGCTGTGATACGAAGACTGGTTCGATACATCAAACGGATGATAATAAAAATGCGAAGTAAAGGATGTTAGATCGCTGTTGACGGAGACTGCATTTTCAACGGATTCTTTAACATTTTCTCTGAACGTTTCGTTCGTCCATGGTCTTCTTGCCACGCCAACGACCGCGAATTCTTCGCCGATCTTACCGCTTTGATATAAACGGTAAATGGATGGGAATAATTTCCGTTTTGCTAAATCTCCTGTTGCTCCGAATATAATGATGATTGCTTTTGGTAACTGGATTGTATTCACTGAACGTACCTCACTTTATCGTTTTGCTATCAATTTTGCTAAAAATATGTACCCGTTCAAATATTTAATTTTAAAGGTAAATGTACTGTAACGCAAATAATATTTGCTGATTTTTCTGCTAAATATTGAATGAATGTATTATAATAACAGATAAAAAGACATTTGGAGGAGCGAACGTTGAATCTTTATTTTTTAGGAACAGGTGCTGGTCTGCCGGCCAAACATCGAAATGTGTCTTCCATTGCGCTTGAATTGCTTGAAGAACGCGGTTCTATTTGGCTGTTTGATTGCGGCGAGGCGACACAGCACCGGATTTTATATACGAACATCAAACCGGCAAAAATTGAAAAAATTTTTATTACGCATTTGCATGGTGATCATATATACGGACTTCCCGGTTTGTTAGGAACAAGATCCTTTCATGGCGCCGAGAGCCCGCTCGTAATTTACGGTCCTCCCGGCATTAAAGAATTTGTGGAACAAACTTTGAAGTTAAGCTTTACTCATCTTAAATATCCGCTTATTACAAAAGAAATATTTGACGATGAAACCGTTTTTGAAGATGATCAATTCATCGTTAAGGTAAAGAAATTGGAGCACGGCATCCCTTCATTCGGTTATCGGATTATAGAGAAGGATCTGCCCGGAACACTTTTAGCGGATCGATTAAAAGAAATTGGAGTAAAACCTGGACCTATATACAAAAAATTAAAAAATGGCGAAACAGTCCAACTTGCTGATGGAAGAGTTTTGAATGGAAAAGATTTTTTAGGTCCTGTCAAAAAAGGACGGATTGTTTCGATTTTGGGTGATACAAGATATTGCAAGCAAAGCGTCGAATTATCAAAGGATGCGGATGTTTTAGTGCATGAGGCGACATTTGCAAAGGATGAAGAGCTTTTGGCCTACAATTATTTTCATTCGACAACAGTTCAAGCAGCGCAAATTGCTTTAGAGGCAAACGCAAAAACGTTATGGCTGACGCATATTAGCTCGCGATATCAAGGCGAAGAGGATTGTCAAATGCTTCTTGCTGAAGCAAGGGCTGTATTTCCAGAAGCAAGCCTTGCCCATGATTTTTTATGTGTCCCAATTCCTAAAAAGTAGAAAATGGTATGGGGATGCCAAAAATGAAACTTTCGCCGCCTTTTTTACATAGAATAAAAGAATCGTCTACAGGCATATTTAGTCCTATAATCGGGCAAAAAAATCGTCGACATGATTCTTGCAGAATCTCTGAACTTTCAAAATTTTTTCGGTTGCGGCAATGAAAGAATTATATGTTGATTCAACACTCACTGTATGCTTTGGAAAATGCAATATGCAAACAAAAGCTGCCTCAAAAGGCTTTTTTGAGACAGCTTCTTCTTTTATACGCGCCATCCGCGTTCATATTGTGTCGGCGATTCAATTTTTGCGTTTAGTTCATTAGCTGCATGGTAAGGCCAATATGGATTTCTCAATAATTCGCGGGCGACAAAAATAAGATCCGCCCGGTTGTTTTTTAAAATCTCTTCCGCCTGCAAAGGTGAAGTAATTAAGCCGACTGCCCCTGTTTTGATGTTTGCTTCCTGTCTGATTTTTTCGCTAAATGGCACTTGGTACCCGGGATAAACATCTATATTTGCCGGGACAAGCCCTCCTGAGCTGACATCAATCAAATCGACACCATCCTCTTTCAGCCATTTAGCAATTTGTACGTAATCATTTATCGTCGATCCGCCTTCAACATAGTCACTGGCGGAAACACGAACAAACAACGGGCCTTTCCACACTTTCCTTACGGCTTGGATAACCTCTTTTAAAAACCGGTAGCGGTTCTCTAAGCTTCCTCCGTACTCATCATTGCGCTTGTTTGATAGCGGAGATAAAAATTCGTTAATGAGATAACCGTGGGCTGCATGGATTTCGATGATATCAAAGCCTGCGTCCTTAGCTCGTTTTGCTCCTAATTGAAATTTTTCAACCGTTTCTTTTATTTGTTCTTTTGTCAGTTCTTTCGGTGTACGGCTGTTTTGATCAAAAGGAATTGAAGATGGGGCGAATATGTCTCCGCTCACATTTGACTTTCTTCCTGCATGAGCAAGCTGGATGCCTGTTTTCGCTCCGTATGATTTGATTTGCTGCACAAGTTCAGCCAATTTTATAATATGGTCATCTTCCCATATACCGAGGTCCAATTCAGAAATTCTGCCTTCCGGCGCAACAGCTGTTGCTTCAAGAATGATGAGGCCCACCTGTCCAACCGCTCTTGAAATGTAATGTGTGAAATGAAAATCTTCAAGAAATCCTTTTTTATTTGCGGCTGAGTACATGCACATCGGCGACATGACAATTCGATTTTTCAATGTGACATCTTTAATCGTAAATGGAGAAAATAATAATCGGTCTTTCATCTTTTATTCGCCTCCCTAAATATTTCCTTTAAAATTTTAGCAATTATGATTATTTTTGTCATATGATCTGCTTGGTAAATATAAAAAAGGGGTTCAGTATTGCTCGCTGAACCCGAGTCCGATTTCAGATTATTGTTCGTTCACCAGTTTTTCCTCCAAAGCGCTGTTTAATTCTTTTGACCGTTCGACTGCCCGTTTCACACAGCTTATAATAGCTTCATCTGCGTGATGATTGTTTAAGACGCTTAAGCCGGCTTCAGTTGTGCCGCCTGGGCTCATTATTTCTTTTCTTAGAGTAGACGGCTCTTTGTCAGACGTTTTTAACATTAATGCTGCCCCATAAAGTGTTTGAACAATGAGGGAGCGTGCCATGGACTTTTCTAAACCGATTTCTTCTGCTGCTTTTTCCATTGCTTCTACTATGTAATAAATATAGGCTGGTCCGCTTCCTGCCAGTCCTGTGACGGCATCGAGCTTGTCTTCTTCAACAATTTCAACTGTTCCGATCAATTGAAACAGTTCAACAGCTGCTGACAGGTCACCATCCGTTGCATATTGTCCTTGTGCCAAGGCGGTTGCTGATTGTCTGATGGTAGCGGACGTATTCGGCATTGCTCGAATGACGGGAATACGTTTGTTGAATAATGTTTCAATTGCTTTCGTTGAAACGCCTGCGAGCATGGAAATAACAAGATGGTTTTCTGTTGCGTATTCGCGGACTGTTTTTACTGCCTCGTCAACGTCCTTCGGCTTCATCGCGAAAAAAATCGTTTTTGTGTTGTCAAACAAATGCTTTTTATCTTTTGTAATCGTGACGCCGTATGTTTTTTGCAGCTCCTCGAGCCGCTTTTCATTGGAACGGTTTGTCACAACGATCTCTTCTCTCCGGCACTTGTTCCCGTTGATCAATCCGGATATAATAGCTTCCGCCATAGATCCGGCTCCGATAAATCCAAACTTGTACATAAAAAGAGACTCCTTCCTGATCGTTTTATATGTTTCTTTTGAACTTCTTCCCTATAAACTTAGTTTAAAAGAGAAGAGATTCAGTGGGAAAGGTAGCGAGAAAACGTTTTACTATTCATCTGTTAAGCAACAGAAGCGCATGCTTTGGATGGGCTTGTATGATGAAATGTTTCCCTGCCTTAAATTCTAAAAGCGTTGTAGAATTAATTTTTTATCAGTTCCAACGGCTTGTCAAGTATACTTATGAATTATTCGAATAAAATGACAAATTGATTTATCATGTGTAAAATAAGTTATATTAAAAAATTAAAGGCGGTTTGCAAAAATGTTCAGCAAAGATGCAATTTATAAAATAACGATCCCTATACCTTATCCGATTAAAGATGTGAACGTGTATGTTGTAAAAGGGGACGCATTGACATTAGTGGATGCAGGGATGAAAACGGAGGAAGCGTGGAGAGTTTTTGAACATAAGCTGAAGGAAATAGGGCTTGTGCCTGAGGATATTGAGCAAGTCATTCTTACCCACCATCATCCTGACCATATCGGTTTGCTCGATTTTTTTGATGGCGATCTTCGTGTTTTGGGCCATCGTTTGCTTGCTCCTTGGCTTTCTCATGATGTGCGTTTTTTTGATCGGCAAAAGGAATTTTTTTTAGAATTATTGAAGCAGTTTGCCGTCCCGGAGTCGTTTGCGTCACACTTAGATCATCTTGATCTTTCCTTATATCCACGCAATCATCCGCTGACCTCCTCCATTCAAGAAGGAGATGAAATAGACGGGATGCCTGGGTTTACAGTCATTGAGACTCCTGGACATGCCCAAAGCCATATCGTTTTGTACAATGAGAAAGACTGCCGAATGATCGGCGGCGATCATTTGCTGAAAACCATTTCCTCCAATCCTGTTCTTGAAATGCCGTATGAAGGAAAAGAGCGTCCAAAACCTCAGCTGCAATATAATGAATCTTTGAAAAAGCTTTTGCATATTCCGATTTCTGTTGTCTTTCCGGGTCATAAAGATGAATTTTTCGATCCTCACCTGTTGATTCGGAACCGTTTAGACAAACAGCATGAACGCGCGCTCACCGTATTAAAGCATTTAGAAAAACAGGAAATGACGGTGTTTGCTCTTTGCAAGCTTCTTTTTCCGTCTGCTTATCAACAAGAGCTTTTATTTGCTATATCAGAAACTGTTGCTCAGCTTGATTATTTAGAACAATATGGAAAAATTAACAAAAGAATAGAAAATGGCGTTTTACTTTTTTCCGCGCAACGAAGAGGTGACAAATAAATGAATTCGCGGCTTAAAGATCGATTGGTAGTTATTACGGGGGCATCGAGCGGGATCGGGGAAAAAATCGCAAGGATCGTTGCAGAAAGCGGTGGACATTTAGTTTTGCTGGCTAGGAGGAAGGATCGTCTCAAGAAACTTTCGGATGAGCTTCAAGCCTCTCACTCTATTTCTTGTACATATTACGAACTGGATGTCAGTGACCTTGACGCAGTTTCCGAAGTATTTACGGACATCACAGAGAATTTTGACCGAGTGGATGTTTTAGTCAATAATGCTGGTTTTGGTATTTTTCGAAATGCAGAGGAAGCAACATTCGAAGAGATGCAGCAAATGTTTAAAGTAAATGTGTTCGGATTAATTGCTGCGACAAAGCTGGTTCTTCCGAAGATGCTGGCCCAACGGGAAGGGCATATTATTAATGTCGCCTCTCAGGCTGGCAAAATAGCTACTCCGAAATCAAGCATCTATTCTGCTACAAAACATGCTGTTTTAGGCTTTACGAACAGCTTGCGGATGGAAGTGGCGGACCGCGGGATTTTTGTAACATCTGTCAATCCGGGTCCAATTGAAACGGATTTTTTCAATCTTGCCGATACGTCAGGGGATTATGTGAAAAACGTCCAACGCTGGATGCTTAATCCGGAAGCTGTTGCACAAAAAATCGTGAGCGTGATGCTGACAAATAAACGGGAAATTAATATGCCTGTTTGGATGGAGCTTGGCGGGCTTGTTTATCGTCTCATGCCCTCCCTATTTGAAAAAGTTGCCGGAAATTTGTTTCGGCAAAAATGACCGGGAGCATGATGCAGGAAATGAACAGAATGCTGAAGGCGGACTTTTCGCTAAAATCTCCGCTCTCACTTCTGAAAAGGCGCGTCAAGCGTCTTTTTATTTTGATAAAAAATTCAGCTCTTTCACCGATTTGTCTCCAACTTAAATCTTCTAAAAAACGCGGCTGTATTTTGAATAAGCTTTCCAAGCTTAATATCTGTTTTTCGATGCCGTACTTCGTTGTTATGCTCCTTTTGTACCGTGAAAAATGGCGCAAATTCCCATTGAAACCGAACGTATATTCCCATACAATGAAAATAAAATAAAACCGAACATACATTCTCATGAGGGGATGATGGAATGAATTATGAATCGTTTCCAAACCGGCATATATTATGCATCGATATGAAAAGCTTTTATGCGAGCTGTGCGGCGGTCATACTTGGGCTTGATCCTTTAACAGCCCACATTGCTATCGTTGGGGACAAAGAGCGGACAGGAAGCATTGTATTGGCCGCTTCACCAAAACTGAAGGAAGATTTCGGAATTCAAACCGGATCCCGCTTATTTCAAATTCCAAACGACCCCCGCATCCGCCTCATCACTCCGAAAATGGCGACGTATTTACGGATTTCTGCTGAAATTACTCGGCTGCTGAACCGCTATGTTCCGAAAGAAAACATCCATGTTTACAGCGTAGATGAATGTTTTATTACTGCGGATGGAACAGAAAGACTTTGGGGGGATGCGCATAGTCTGGCCGAAAAAATTGTGGAAGATTTACGAAATGAATTTTCTCTCCCATGCGCGGTTGGGATCGGTCCAAACATATTGATGGCGAAGCTTTGTCTAGATTTGGAGGCGAAAAAGAAAGGTATAGCGGAATGGACGTATGATGATGTCAAAACGAAGCTGTGGAGCATCAAGCCGTTGCGTAAGATGTGGGGGATTGGGGCAAGACTTGAAAAAACGTTAAATCGAATGGGAATTTTTACAGTCGGTCAGCTCGCAAATTATCCGTTAGAGCTCCTTGAAAAGAAGTTCGGCGTCATGGGGAATCAGCTTTATTACCACGCATGGGGAATAGATCTTTCCGACATAGGCTCTCCGATTATGCTGGGGCAAATCAGTTTTGGAAAAAATCAAATATTGCTTCGCGACTATCCGGACCCCGAAGAGGTGAAATGCGTCATCTTAGAAATGTGCGAGGAAGTGGCAAAAAGAGCGAGGGAACACCGGATGGCGGGGAGAACAATCAGCCTTGGAATCGGCTACAGCCAAAAGGAAGGCGGAGGAGGATTTTACCGTTCAAAAACGATGGATGTCTCAACAAATATTACGATGGATCTTTATCGAGCCTGCCTTTTGCTGTTTGATCGTTTTTATGAGGGGAAGACAGTCAGAAAAATTTCCATCTCTCTTTCCAACGTGGAAAAAGACAGCGGCATGCAGCTTGATTTGTTTAGGCCGAACCGCATAAAAGAGCATCGTTTAGGATATGTAATGGATGCGATTCGGAACAAGCACGGCTCCAATGCACTGCTGCGCGCTGTTTCGTATACGAAGGCAGGAACGAGTCTTCACCGCAACAAGCTGATCGGCGGGCATTATGCGTAACGAATATGAAGAAAAGAAAGCAAAGGATGGGATAAACAATGATTCAGGATCGTGGAAGCATAAAATGGACAGCTATGATGCTGCCCGAGCATGTGAAATTACTAAGGAAATACAATGAAAGTTTAGATAAAGTCGAAAAACCGGTTTTAGATGAACAAAAATATGAAGAATTTAATGAAGCTATCTGTGAGGCTATGGAAGAGAACATTACTCTACAATTCACCTATTATCAAAAAGGTGAAATAAAGAAGCTTGTCGGCAATATTCATTATATCGATCAGCTAAAAAGAGAATTACGAATTGTTGATTACTTGACTAAAAAACATGTTTTAAAATTAGGAGATATTATTGAAATTGAGCAATACTAAGAAAACAGCATTAGAAATACAAACTTAATAGGGGTAGCGTAAGGTCAGGAAAATGCAGATTTACAACGCTTAGAAAATGACGATAATTAACAGCCCAATTTCTAAAAATTTGAGAAATTGGGCTTTTTGCTACTCTACCATCGGCGTCCTATAATGGAATAACTAAAACATGATCTCAATCTTAAAATCAAATTAATTTTTCTTTCACTAAAAAAGCACCCGTTAGTGAATAAGTGACATTCACGGTTAACTAAAAACAATTAAGTTTCACTCTGCCACTATAGGGTCATTTTCTGGAATAAGTAAGAGAATTATTTTCTTAGCTCCTGTAATAATTTACACTTATTAAAAAAGCTTTGACATTAGCTGTGTCAGGGCGTCCACAACAAGAGTGTTGGGGCATGAAGAAAAAGCGTTTTTGTAGCTATCAACTTCTTTAAAGTCTCTCAGAAGCCCTCACAGGCTTTCTAAGGGCTATTCTATTCTATTTCCGCCAAAAAGTTGAACAGTCTGCTTTATCCTGAATATTAAATTCAATCATTTTCTCAAGCAATTCGTAATTTACCGGCTCATTCCACGGAATTCGAAACAAGCCTTTGGTAGCGCTGTAGCCAGCTTGGGCGATTTCATCGGCAAAATGCATCATTGTTTTTTCTTCAGGTGAAACGCTCAAATGATGCTTCGCTGTGGAAAAGCCGATGATAAATGTGCCGTGATCGGTAAACATTGGCGTATTCCACTTGATTTGCGGTTTCAAATTTGGAAATTTATTGGCAACCCACGCCAAAATTTCCTCTGTTCGGTCGCGGTGGTCGGGGTTATCAATACCTGCTAAATATTTTGCAAAAACTTCCATGTCTTCCTCCTTCGATATTATGCTATTTCCGCCAAAAATTCGAATTCTCCGCCTTATCCTTGATATTAAATTCAATTATTTTCTCTAACAATTCATAATTAACTGGTTCAGACCATTGAATTCGGAACAAGCGTGAAGAAGCGCTGTAGCCAGCTTGGGCGATTTCATCGGCAAAAAGCACCATTGTTTTTTCTTCGGGTAAAATGCTCAAATGATTCTTTGCTGCGGCAAACATAATGATGTATGTGCCGTGATCGGTAAACGTGGGTTTGTTCCACTTGATTTGCGGTTCTAAATTTGGAAATTTATTAGCAACCCACGCCAAAATTTCCTCTGTTCGGTCGCGGTGGTCGGGGTTATCGATACCTGCTAAATATTTTGCAAAAACTTCCATGTTATTTCCTCCTAAAATAAAAATCGTTCAGAGAAGTTCCTCAAACCCATTCGTCGTTAAAACTCCTCACAGAACCGCTCAGACAAGTTCTTAAACAACACCTATTTCCACTATATATTTTCACTAGCGTTGCATTAATTTAATTCGAAAATTCCGAATTGAAAAAAGTCCATAA
>ERZ1673771.46-NODE-46-length-12177-cov-19.001980_pt1 | contig 12177 bp, 10 predicted proteins | sample MGYA00580141_ERZ1673771 | MGnify/ENA primary metagenome ERZ1673771 (study PRJEB41219, sample SAMN04549647) | soil metagenome | isolation source: soil | place: USA: Nevada, Stillwater NWR | collected 2009-08-06 ...
CGGTACGTACGGTGGTGTGAGAGGTCGGGGGTTAGTCACCCCCTCCTACTCGATAGTGATTGAAAAATGTGAAAAGGCACAGTACATCTGCTGCTGTGGCGTCATAGGCTTCGGAAATAGCAGCTGCAAAGAGCCGACAGCTAAATTGTAGTACGCCGCTTTGACGGGCAAGAATTTCAGAAAGAATCATTAAAGAGAGAAAAAAGATTTTAAATTGGACGAGTAACAAAGCGGAAGGGTACAGGACCATCAGGTTGCGGTACTTTCTCTTTTTTAGCATAGGCAATTGGGAACTATTAATGAATGCCGATTCGGCTTCTACTGTATTCATTTGAAGTTTAAACCGGATCATATATAGATAAAAAATTTGCGGCAGCCTTCTTGGAGTTTTCATTTACATTTCAATACCATTTTAGATACTTACGAAACTCTCTAGTTTATGAATAGCATTTACTCGCAACAATCCCCATAAAGTCCCATTCAACTGTATTTCACTTCTTTTTTGTAAAGAAAACCACTTTTCAAAAGGAAATTGGATTAATTTGTGGAAGTAAGCTGTTGGCAATTAAATTGTTAGAAGAGTCCGTTTCGTGGAATTTGTAATAGGAGGGCTTACTTATGGATCATATAAAAAGCATTTTACAGGAAAATAGAATCCCATTTGACATCCTTTATCACGAAAATCCAATTCGCACAGCGCAGGAAGGCGCGGACTTTTTTGGAATCGAAATAGGTCAGACTGCTCCTACATTGATACTTAAGTCTGACAAAGGCTATTTTGCAATAATCGTTTCAGGAGGACGCGGTCGTGTGAATCTGGAAAAAGTGTCCGAAATCTTGGGATGCAATCAATTAAAAATGGCACCCCCAAAAGAAGTCCAGAAGATAACGGGATACACTGTCGGCAGCGTTCCTTTAGTTGGTCTTTCTTTGCCTTGTATAATCGATAAAGAACTTTTTCGCTATCCGTTCATTTACGGAGGAACGGGAGAACCAACCTCAACACTGAAAATACCTCCTCATGCTTTGGAACAACTGAATCAAGTTGTCGCTTTCTTGAATTAAAGTGATGATGTTGTATGGACATGTTCCCATTACATTATGATCATGTTCGATAATCTCTGCAAAATGGAGTTGCTAAATTGATTTTAAGACAAACAAACCTGTCTATTTCTTTTGTGGTAGAAACACGCGAGTTGCAGCAAACATGTTCATAAATGATTTGGCTGGTTACGCACCGAACGGCAACTTCGAAATCGGTCGCTTTATTTCCGAATCGAGTTATCAGCGACTGAAAAATGGAGCTGTTTTCGACCGGATTAAAATGAACCTAATTCGCTACGAAGAGGATAATGCTTGTTGTCGATGAAGTCAAGAAATCGTCAACATATGAAAAAAGATATTTTTATCAATTTCTACTATCCTTGCATATTGCGAAAAATTAGTATTTTAGGCAAAAGGAGAGCTTTCTTTTTTTAATTTCCTAGTTTTTTATTTTAAGTATTAGGAATTGAAACCTGAGTACTTCCATGGGTAAGGAAGAGGTCATCGATCGTTTTTATCCTACTGTATGGAGCTAAATTTTTTTCAATACTGTGAAGAAGTGAAGAGATAGTAACAAAACTTTAGTTTGATTTCTTAAGTTCAGTTATTTCATTAATCTTATAAATTTTAGGAAAATAGCAATAAACATATTGAAAATTTTGTATTTTATGTGAAAATATAGGTATAAAATCTATTTTTAAAACAAAATAACTAGTAATTTTGTTGGGTGGAGGTGAGAATTTGATAGAAGCGGTTGCACAGATAGGAAAGCTGGCATTGGAGCGTGAGCAAAAGTCAACAGTTGATCAATTAATTGAAGACCCTGGTTATCCTTACTCTCTAAATATTTTACTTCATGAGAAAAATGATGAATTTTCTTGGGAAGGAACTGAGATTGAAGAAACAAGTGATGATTTCAGGCAATACCTTTTTAGAAATGGTTCATCTAGAGGAACGAACTATTCACCTACAGCGCGGATTACCACATTATCCAATACATATCAGCAAAAGGTGCTTGGTTGGTTTAAAAAGGTTCAACGAAGTGGAAATAGTACAAACTCTTATTTTTCTGCTATTTATCAATTGCTTGTTGATCAGCAAACTAGCATTTTAGCTGAACTTGAAGAGAAATTTACACAATTAAACGATAGAGCCATTATATCCTTAAAGGTTAACGGGCAATTCTTATATGATATTCCCCCATTTGTTGACGCGTTTTTGTTTCTTGTAAATGAAAAGGATTTAGAATTATCTGCATATAATCAAGTTTGTTCTATATGTGGTGAAAGAAAAGATACAGTGATTGGAAAGATGTCGGTATTTCGTTTTTACACTCTCGATAAACCAGGTTTTGTTACAGGCGGCTTTGATGAACAGCAAGCATGGCGTAATTATCCGGTTTGTCTTGCTTGTAAAACATTCATCGAAGAAGGTAGAAGAATTATAGAAGATCGTCTCCGTTTCAATTTCTATGGATTATCTTATTTATTAATTCCGAAATTTATTCTTTCACCCAATTTAGATGATGAAGATTATCAGTCAATATTTCAGTTCCTGTACTCACAAGATAAGGAAATTCGTTTACAGCATAAGAAAGCACAGTCATTTATGACAACAGAGGAAGATATTTTAGAAACTCTTGCAGATATTCATAATACGTTAGCGATTAATTTAATATTTTTACAAAAAATACAGAGTGCTGAACGGATATTGTTATTAATTGAAGATGTATTACCTTCAAGATTAAAAGAGTTATTTAGAGCAAAAATTCACGTTGAGCAATTACTGTACTCAGAAGGAACTCATCCTTTCCATTTTGGATTTTTACGAACTTTTTTCAGCAGTTCTGCTGACAAATATTTCTTAGATATTGTTGACAGCGTGTTTAAAAAACGTTCGTTGCATTTTCCGTTTTTACTTAAATTTATTATGCAAGAAATTCGTAAAGACTTTTTCGAAGCTGAATCTAATCCATCATTTTTTTATAAGGTGCGACAGGCGATTGCGGTTGTTCTTTTTTTAGAACAGTCGGGAGTATTAGAATTGAAAGGAGGAAATGCCATGGGAAGCCGATTCGACTCCTTGTTTGAAGTATTTGGACAGCAAATGGATACGAATGAGAGAAAAGCAATCTTCTTGCTTGGTGCATTGACACAAATGTTATTAGATGTGCAGCAAAGCAAGCGGAATAGTAAGCCCTTTTTGAAGCAGTTGATGAGTCTAAAAATGGACGAACGAACAATAAAAGGATTGCTTCCGAAAGTGATTAATAAGTTACAAGAATATGATGCGTATCAGCGAAGTCACCAGCAACTAGCCGAAGAGATTTCAACTTTGTTTATGACAGCACAAAAAAATTGGAAAATGTCTATTGATGAGTTGAACTTTTATTTCGTTTGCGGTATGAACCTTATTTCAAAGGTAAAAGAAGTTTTATTTACTAAAGAGGAGGCGACGATCGATGCTCAATAATCGTTCTGAATTGTTATTTTTGTATGATATTCAATGGGCCAATCCGAACGGCGACCCTGTTGATGAAAATAAACCGCGCATTGATGAAGAAACTGGAAAAAACATTGTGACTGATGTTCGTTTAAAACGCACGATTCGCGATTATTTACACGAATACCGTGGACAAGAAATTTTTGTTCGTGAAATTGCTGATGAAAATGAACATATTCAAGATGCGAAAATGCGGGCGGAAGACTTTTTAATACAAAATGGTGAAAAAGTAAACAAGTCAAAAGTATCGTTGAACGAGATGAAATCGATCATCAACGAGCAAGTATTGAACAGTTGCATCGACGTTCGCCTTTTTGGTGTAACATTGCCAATTGAAAAAAGCAATAAAGAAAAAAGTTCCATCACTCATACAGGTCCTGTTCAATTTAAGATGGGCCAATCATTGCATGCAGTGAAACTTGAATATGTAAAAGGTACAGGCGCATTTGCTTCCGGAAGCGAAAGATCACAAAAAACATTCCGTGAAGAATATGTATTGCCATATTCGCTTATCTCGTTTTACGGCATTATTAATGAATCTGCAGCTAAGTACACACGTTTAACCGAAGAAGATATTCAGCTTATGTTAGAAGCGATGTGGAATGGAACGAAAAGTCTCATTTCGCGTTCAAAAGTTGGACAAAGCCCTCGATTGTTAATCAGAGTTGTATATAAAGAAAAACATTTCCAAATTGGCGAGCTAGATAAGTATGTTTCTTTACATTCTGAAAAAGCAGATGAAGAGATTCGCGATGCAAGTGACTATGTACTAGATGTAACTCAGCTTGTTCAATTGCTAGAAAAATATAAAGATAGAATTGAGCAGGTAGAATTAGTGCAAGATGAACGTTTAGTATGCAGTGAAAATTTATTTGAGAGTTTGACAAGTAAAGGGCTTACTGTAGAGAGAAGAGAATTTTAAGGGTGAAGGCAAATGAATGTACTAATTTTTGATATCAGTGCAGATTTTGGTCATTTTCGCAAAATTTTTTCAACTTCTTCACCCTTAACTTACTCGATAGTTACACCAACTTCTTTTTATGGAATTATAGGTGCTATTGTCGGATTAGAAAAAGAGGAAAATAAGTATTTACAATATATTAATCATGAAACAACAAAAGTAGCAATACAGCTTATAAATTCTGTAAAAAAAATGCGTCTCGGATTGAATCATATTAACACAAAAGGTAATATATGGATACCTAAACATAGAAGAAAAGGGGGGGCACGTACCCAAATTCGTACAGAGTTTTTACGTTTTCCGCGATTTCGCTGCTATGTTCATTTATATAATGAGGAACTGTTTCAGCAGTTGATTGACTATGTAAAAGAACATAAGAATGTTTACACTGTATCTATGGGGTTAAGCGAGTGCCTTGCAAATATCGAGTTTGTATCTTTAGAGACGTATGAGAATAGAACAGAAAAGGAAGCTGTTGAGATAGTAACAGCAATTCCTGAGAGTTTACTGCAAACATTGAAAATTGAAGCCGGAAAAGAATATTTAAAAGAACGGCTGCCTATCGAAATGAACAGTGAACGGATTGTATCGCGTTATGATGAAGTATTATTTGAAGCAAACGGTCAACCGCTTACAGCTTCTGTTTCTTCATACTGGACAAATAAGCAAGGTAAAAATATTGTCTTTCTCAACTAGAAAAAGCACGTATGTTCACTCATACGTGCTTTGTTTACACATGGAGGGAATTTAATGAGTGAATTATATTCACACCCTGACTATCCACTGCAACAGCATATTGATGGAGTGCGCTCCTTGTCATCTTTATTTCTTAATGAGAAAAATTTACCTCTTACGGAACAAAAATGGTTTCAAACATTAAATGAATACATTGCATTATTTCATGATATTGGAAAAGCCCATCGTTATTTTCAAGATTATATTCGCCAAATGGAATCACCGCAGAAATTAAGAAGTCATGCGTTGCTTTCCGCTTTTTTACTAACAAAATTTATAGATTATGGTGAGGAGATTGAACAGAATTGGAAATGGTTTGCGTTTTTAATTGTAAAACGCCATCATGGCAATTTAGATGATTGGTTAGAAGAATTTAAGCAGTTTAGTGATGAAATGGAACAACAGCTGCTTAAACAAATTGAAGCAATTGACTTTGAACAATTAAATAAAGTTTACCAACCATTCATTCCTACATTATCAGAAAAACCATTTACAAAATCACAGTTTCAACAGTGGATTCACGATATGTTTACACAAGGCCGTAAAATTCGCCGTAGCATTATGCAGTGGAATGATAGAAATGAATCCCTTGCGCCTTATGTTCAACTGTTATTTATGTTTTCCCTTCTCATAGATGCTGATAAATCGGAAGCAGGGATTATGCAAAAGGAAACATGGTTCTTTTTAGATCGCCTCCATCTCCCGACACAGATGATTCAAGTCTATAAAGAAAAACAGCAATGGGAAAGCAATTCAATGAACGAACTGCGAGAGCAAGCATTTAGAGAAGTAGTAAACCATGAAATTGATTTAACTAACCACTTTTATTCCTTGCAGTTACCAACAGGAATGGGAAAAACTCTTGCATCGTTTCAATTTGCATTAAATTTAAGAAAAGAGATTGAAAAGAAAAAAGGAGTTTGTCCCCGTATTATATACAGCTTGCCGTTTTTAAGTATTATTGACCAAACAAGCGAAGTTTTAACAAAAATCTTTCAAGCTAACGGACTTTCTGTTGATCATCGCCTCTTTTTAGCACATCATCATTTAGCGGAGATGAGTTACTCAGTAGAACGAGAAGAAGAACAGTATAACGTTGAATATGATGTTGCGAAACTGCTTATAGAAGGATGGAATTCAGAAATCGTATTAACAACATTTGTACAGCTTTTTCATACAATTTTTAGCAATCAAAATAAGGCGTTACGAAAATTCCATCGCTTAGCCAATTCAATCATCATTATCGATGAAATTCAGGCCATTCCACATCGATATTGGTTAGTCGTAAAAGAAATGTTTGAGATGCTTGCGAAAGAGTTGAATTGTTACTTTTTATTTAGTTCTGCCACAACACCTGCTATTTTTGATCAAAATAAAGTGGTACAGCTTGTAAATCCGAACGACTATTTTCAAGTACTATCAAGAGTAGAGTTGTTTCCACATGTAGAAGAAAATTTAACAATTGAGTCGTTTGTGGACAGATTAGAACTAGATACGGAGAAAAGTTATTTATTTATTGTTAATACGATCGATTGTGCAAAAAAGCTGTATGAGCAATTAGCGGAAGTTGTTAATAAAGAAGAAATGACTTTTTTATCTACCCATATTCCGCCAAAAGAGAGACTACGCCGTATTGATGAAATTAAAAAAGGAACATATCGGTTCGTTGTTAGTACGCAGCTAGTAGAAGCGGGTGTTGATATTGATTTCGACGTAGTTTATCGCGATCTTGCCCCGCTTGACTCTATTCACCAGGCGGCAGGAAGATGTAATCGTCACGGACAAAGAAGAGGAGAAGTGCACGTTATTTCATTAACTGACGGAAAGCGGAGATACGCAAGCTATATTTATGACTTAGTCCGCATCGATTTAACGCAGTCCATGCTAAAAAAATATGAGATAGTTGAAGAAAAAGAATTTTTTCATTTAATAGAACAGTATTTTCAACACTTAACTAGTAAAATGAGCAATCGGGAGTCTAAACAACTATTAAAAGGAATCAAAACGCTTTACTTTGATGGAGAAGCAACGAATGAGCGTATACCTGTTTCACAGTTTCGTCTTATTGAATCAGGAGAAGATAAATTTGATATTTTCATTGAATTAAATGAGGAAGCAGCTGAATTATTTCGAAGTTTTGAAGATATTATTCGAATAAAGAATCCTTTGGAACGTCAAAAAGCATTTGCATCTATTAAAGCGTCTTTTTATCAATATATTATTTCTATTCCAAGAAAAGTAGATCATAAGCCTCCGATAATCCATGGTATTGGCTACGTCAATGTCGATTCATTAAGGGATTTTTATGACGAAACTCTTGGTTATAAAACAAAAAGTGAAGGTCTCATATGGTAGGTGTAAACAAATGGATTACCAAATGCCTATAACCGGAACTGATATTTGGTATTACTACATTTGTAAGCGAGAAGTTTGGCTGATGAAGCATCAAATCGCCCCTGATCAAGAAGATGAGTCATTAGATATTGGCCGTTTTATTTCAGAAACCTATTATCAACGAAATAAAAAGGAGATCTCAATTGGAAATATTGTTGTAGACCGTGTAAGACAGGAAGATGGCCAATTAGTGATTGGAGAAGTGAAAAAATCATCGCGATATATGAAAAGTGCCAAAATGCAACTTCTGTACTATTTAGACACACTTTGTCAAATGGGAATGGAAGCAAAAGGGGAATTGCTTTTTCCGGAAGAAAGGAAAAAAGAATCAGTAGAGTGGACGGAGGAAGCAAAACAGGAGCTTGAGCGGGCAATGGAAGATATTCGCCGTATTGCTCGCATGCCTGTACCACCTGCACCGGAGAAAATTCAGTTTTGCGGTAAATGTGCCTATCGTGAATATTGTTGGGCGGAGGAGTAAATATGAAAAAAACGTTATACATCTTTCAAAGCGGTGAACTACGTCGGAAAGATAATAGTTTATATTTTGAAACAGAGGAGAAAAAACGTTATATCCCAGTTGAGAATACAAATGATATTTATATTTTTGGAGAAGTTGATGTATCAAAAAAATTTTTAGAGTTTGCTGCACAAAAAGAGATTATAGTCCATTATTTTAATCATCATGGCTACTTTGTTGGATCATTTTATCCCCGCGAGCACTTAAATGCTGGGCACGTTGTTTTAAAACAAGCGGAGCACTATCTTGATGACGGGAAGCGGCTTGATTTGGCGCAGCGATTTATTGCAGGCTCTATCCAACAGATGAGCCGCGTATTAAAATATTATCGTTCTCGCTTAGAAGAAAAAGCTGTTTTTGATGAAGTGCTAGAAGATTTTCAAAAAGAGCTGCAAAAATTGCCAACTGCTCAGTCAGTTGAACAATTAATGGCATCAGAAGGACATACACGAGAAAAGTATTACAGTACTTTTGATACGATTATTCAACATCCCGATTTTATTTTTGAAAAACGAACAAAACGACCACCGCACAACCGATTAAATGCGTTAATCAGCTTCGGGAACTCTATAGTGTATACGATGTGTTTAAGCGAGATTTATAAAACGTATCTTGACCCCCGCATTGGGTATTTACATAGTACGAATTTTCGACGCTTTTCTTTAAATCTTGATATTGCCGAAATTTTTAAACCTATTATCGTGGATCGGTTAATTTTTTCCCTTGTAAATAAAAAAATGCTGACAAAAAAGCATTTTGAAAATCTGACCGATGGTATTTTGTTATCGGAGGAAGGACGGAAGGTTTTTATCAGTGAACTTGATAAAAAAATGCAAACAACCGTCCAACATCGCCATCTAGGCAAATCTGTGTCATACCGGCGCTTGATTCGTTTGGAATTGTATAAATTGCAGAAGCATTTACTTGGTGAGAAGCCATATGAACCATATACAGCTAAATGGTAGGGGATTTTCATGTTTGTCATACTTGTGTATGATTTTAATGAGAAACGTGTAGCGAAGGCGCTAAAAATTGCTCGCAAATATCTTCATTGGGTACAAAATTCTGTTTTTGAAGGAGAAATTTCACAAGCAAATTATAAAAAACTAAAAGTAGAATTGCAAAATCTTATGAATCCAGATGAAGATTCCGTAATTTTTTATACATTTCGAACGCAGAAATATTGGTCGCGTGAGGAATTTGGATTAAAAAAAGGCGGCGACGAATTTATTTTGTAGAAAGAAGGACAAGCTATGCGATTAACGGTAACGATGAAGCCAAAAAATAATGTTGTGATACTGCCAATACATTATCAGTATTTATTGCATGGTTTACTTTATAATTCTTTACAGGATAAAAGTTTCGCTTCATTTTTGCATGAAATTGGTTTCCAGAAAGGGAAGAGAACATATAAATTATTTACATTCAGTCGTCTTTTCGGGCAACATAAAATTCAATTAGATCCGAAAACGATTATATTCGATGACGATATTTCTTGGCATGTTTCTACTGTATTGCCTGAACTGACACAGCAGTTAGGAGAATACTTTTTATTACAAAATGAAGTTCATCTAGGAAATCAATTGGTGGAGATACAAAGTATAAAAATGGAGGAAAGCGAAGTAAAGAGCTCTGAAATTGAAATTGAGATGCTTTCACCAGTAACAGTCTATAGCACATATGAAACGGTGGATGGTACCCAGAAGACACAGTTTTTTCATCCATATGATGAAGCATTTCCACATTTAGTGGAGCTTAATTTTCGCAATAAGTATGAAGCCTATTACGGAGATCCGCCACAAGAGAGATTGTTTATTGAACCTTTACATGTTACTAAGAGACATAAAGTCGTCACGACTTTTAAAAATTACTATATCACTGCATGGCAGGGAAGGTATCGTTTGCGGTCTTCTCCGAAGTATCTTACTTTCCTTTTGCAAACTGGAATAGGCGGACGAAATTCTCAAGGGTTTGGAATGTTCCGTGTTATTCGAGAATTGTAGTAACAGGGAAATATTTGTCGTCGACCCCCAATCGTGCAAAAATCCCTGGGGATCGACGACTCTTTTAAATCTTTATTGAGCCCACCTAAATCAAAGGATTGATAAAACTTACCTCCTTCGTTAAAATAAAAATAACCAATCAACCATTTAAAACCAAATACTTATGTAGCAACAATTTTTAGGGTTTTTATCTTAACTATGAGGAATTGAAACAGCGAGCGTTAAGGTCGAGGTTGCCGGAATGGCGCGTTTTTATCTTAACTATGAGGAATTGAAACACCGGACTAAATAACGCAAGTTATCTAGTTCGATATCGTTTTTATCTTAACTATGAGGAATTGAAACAATAGGCATTTAAGTCGTATGAAAGGTGAGGTTCTAGTTTTTATCTTAACTATGAGGAATTGAAACTCAAAATAGCCTAAAGTAATCTGTTTACCCTTAAACCCGTTTTTATCTTAACTATGAGGAATTGAAACTAACGTACAAACCGATAATAACGTTATATAGACCGTGTTTTTATCTTAACTATGAGGAATTGAAACTGTAGAAAAGACTGAATCATGTTATCACCTCCTGGTTTTTATCTTAACTATGAGGAATTGAAACAACTTTTTTTTGTTTTTACAATTTTAACTAACCTTTGTTTTTATCTTAACTATGAGGAATTGAAACATATGATCGAAATATTCGTAAGCTTCTCGCTCATATAGTTTTTATCTTAACTATGAGGAATTGAAACACCGTTGTATGGGTTTCGGTCAAGAAGGGTGACGGTCAGTTTTTATCTTAACTATGAGGAATTGAAACTAAAACACTGTGTAGGGCGATTGTTTAGAATACGCAGTTTTTATCTTAACTATGAGGAATTGAAACTTTCTTCCCAAGCTTTTTCAATATTTCTTCCCAAACGTTTTTATCTTAACTATGAGGAATTGAAACATAATCCCCTTTCTCTAAGATTAGACAAGTTCCCAACCTGTTTTTATCTTAACTATGAGGAATTGAAACATTCCTTCTTCCATTTTTTCATTTCATAATACTCATGTTTTTATCTTAACTATGAGGAATTGAAACTCGGAATTGGCGCAGTGGGCGGCGGTCAAGAAGAAACGTTTTTATCTTAACTATGAGGAATTGAAACTCTTGGTTGAAATGTTCCGAATGGAGATCAATGTAGTTTTTATCTTAACTATGAGGAATTGAAACATCATCCCTGACCTCGTATTTGGTTCCGGCTTCCAGAAGTTTTTATCTTAACTATGAGGAATTGAAACTTACTCCGCCTACTGTTGCCAGTTATATGGCAAATGTTTTTATCTTAACTATGAGGAATTGAAACTCCAAATTTCGGGGCATATTCCAACAATTCCTCATGTTTTTATCTTAACTATGAGGAATTGAAACCATGGGCAATTGAAAAAGGCTTAAAAAAGTCGAATTGTTTTTATCTTAACTATGAGGAATTGAAACTAAATAATAAATTCTGCATCTTCAATAGTGTTATATGTAAGTTTTTATCTTAACTATGAGGAATTGAAACATCCGTCCCTGCCGGAAGTGCCGTTTTGAATGTAACTGGTTTTTATCTTAACTATGAGGAATTGAAACCTACGAGTTCCCGTATTCTGTTGATACAACATTTGGTTTTTATCTTAACTATGAGGAATTGAAACTCTACTTGGACAACAAAATGCCCATCTGAGTTTATGTTTTTATCTTAACTATGAGGAATTGAAACCGGCTAAAACTACTCACGTAAAAGCCAAAGAAGGTCGTTTTTATCTTAACTATGAGGAATTGAAACTCAAACGTATCTAAATATTCCAGTTTTATTTCTGGATTAGTTTTTATCTTAACTATGAGGAATTGAAACAACCACCGGATCGCTTGTCTCCTTTTTGGATTCGTCGTTTTTATCTTAACTATGAGGAATTGAAACAAAGAAGGGTGGTAGCATGACTGTAATGCACCCCTTTGTCAAGACACAAATTGATAATATTTAAGTTATCCATTCT
>ERZ1673771.47-NODE-47-length-11527-cov-28.502702_pt1 | contig 11527 bp, 12 predicted proteins | sample MGYA00580141_ERZ1673771 | MGnify/ENA primary metagenome ERZ1673771 (study PRJEB41219, sample SAMN04549647) | soil metagenome | isolation source: soil | place: USA: Nevada, Stillwater NWR | collected 2009-08-06 ...
TTTATGTCTTTGAAATCCTTATGGCTCTTGGGTCAAAAAATATGCAAAATGCTCATTATATTTAATCAACATTTTTTGTAATTAATTAAAATTCTTATAATAAGTTGGATAGTTTAAGATACAAGCAGACCTCTCCTTCTTCATCCCTTCAAAATACAATCACAAAAAATGATGAGGAATGAGAGGACAGAACGTCTGTTGTTAAGTAAATCCAGCACATTCAAGAAATACAATCGAAAACGTTCTAAATTTCTGTAATATGCTCTATTTTTAATCTTATATTTGCTTCCCTAGATAAGAAATATTGGGAGATTTCACCTTTTTAATTTTCTATTATCTGGGCTACCTCATGGAATGAAGGGTATAGACTACTCCAGGAAATCATTCTATCCTAAAAAGGATTCAAAAATCGGGATCTCAGAAGAGCTTTCATTGTTTGTCTAAATCACAAAATTTAATGATAAATCTTTATTTTTTATTGTTTTTTCCTAGAATTCGAATCTTATAATAAAAAATTATGTTTTTATATATCCATTTTATCCATTTAAAAGATTTATAAAGTGAAAGGTGTATTTTCTTTTTGAAAAAGACACCTTTATTACATTTGATACAATAAAGGTGCCATTAAATAATAAGAATGGATTCATTTGTGTTGCTTTTTAACCGACTTTTTCTACCTTATTATTTACATAATTTAAGAATGTTTCTAATATAAGATAACAGGAAGTTGCTCCCGGATCTTGAACTCCAATTGAACGATCTCCTAACCGGCTAGAACGTCCTTTTTTCGATAGCAAATCTTTTGTAGATTCCATTCCTTTTTTGGCCTGATGCACAGCAGATGTAAATGCACCAACAAAGTCACCGGATTTTTTAACCTTTGCTTCAAGTTCGTTTAAAAAAGGTTCTAGCGTATCAACCATTGTTTTCTCACCAACCCGTGCACCACCGCGTTCTTGAATCCCTCTTCCAAAAGCTATCCAATATTCCGCTAAATCTTGATCATTAATCACTGTTTTCCCTTTTATGACTTTTGCACCACGTATAAAACCTGTGGCATATAAAGGACCAACAGATGATCCGACTGCATTTAAGAACGTTTTGGCGACAGTTGTATTTACTTTAGCGGGATCTTCTTCATTTGCTAATTCATTTTCTAATTTTTCGTTTACAGCTTGCCAGCCTATGGACATTGTTACACCATGGTCACCATCACCTAGTTTGCGATCTAATTCACACAGATAGTCTTTTTGTTCTTCTATTACATCTACAACTGCTTTAAAATAGCGCATGAAATCTTTTGCTGTAAATTCCATTTAGAGACCTCCTTACTTATTTCTGTACAAACATTGGTGTATTAACTGGATGATCAATCATTTTTTCCAATTCCTCATCCAATTTCATTAAGGTAATTGAACAGCCACCCATTTCTAATGAAGTAATATAATTTCCAACATATGAACGATATATCTTAATCCCACGTTCACTTAATAATTTTTCAACTCGACGAAAAATAATAAAGAGTTCCATATATGGTGTAGAACCAAGGCCATTTACTAAGACAGCCACTTTATCCCCTTCTTCGATTTCGATATCTTCTAAAATTTCATTAACTAAGCGATCTGCTACTTCATCTGCCGGTTTAAGCGGACCTTTTTCTATCCCCGGTTCCCCATGGTGTCCAAGTCCAATTTCCATTTCATCATCACCAATTTCAAAACTTGGTTTACCGGTTTGAGGTAATGAACATGGTGTTAAACCAACACCCATTGATCGAATATTTTCATTTGCCTTTTTTGCAACCCGAACAACTTCGTCTAAATTATAACCAAAATCAGCTGCTGCACCCGCTGCTTTCCATACAAAGAATTCACCTGCAATCCCACGGCGTTTTCCCTTTTCTTCTTTTGGCGCAGATGCCACATCATCAGTTGTTATAGCAGTACCTACACATATATCCTCATCCAATTCAGCCATTTCAGCTGCCATACCAAAGTTCATTACATCACCTGCATAATTACCGTATAAATAGACGACCCCTGCTCCTTTATCAATTGCTTTTGTTACTGCCAAAATTGGTTCTGGAGATGGAGAGGCGAAAATATTGCCAACTGCTACACCATCTGCCATTCCCTCACCAACATAACCCATAAAGGCTGGTTCATGACCAGAACCCCCTCCGATTAATATACCTACTTTCCCTTCTCGAGTTTTACGTGTTGTAACTATTGCTCGTTTATTTTCAGGTAGTTGTTTAACATAGTCTGGATAGGCTTTTACATAGCCCTCAATCATTTCTTCTACAACATTTTTCGGATCATTTATCAGTTTCTTCACAGACGTACACTCCTTTGATTAATGATACTATTATTAATGCTAATCCTTTTCTTTTTAATAGTACTACTATTTTTAGTTTTTAAACTATTTTTTCTTTTACATTCTTAGATACTTTTTTGACCGTTTCATCAGGAAGTTTTAAAAAGTTTGTTAAAATAGCCGCTATAAAGTATAATCCAGCTAATAACCACATTAAACCTTTAACGCCAAGAGCATCATAGAATAGTGTTACTATTGCAGGGCCGACAAAAACACATAAACCAGCCCCCAAGTTTAAAATTGACATTGCAGCTCCCTTATCTCCGTCACCAACTAAAGAAGGAGTTAAAGCTGATAGTGGAACAAATCCAGCTAAACAAGCTCCCCAAAGTATACCTGCTAGACCGACTAGAAATACATTTTCTTCAAAGAAATATGGTGTGTAGAATAGCATTAATGTGAATACACCACAACCTACAGCACCAAACCATTTAACCGTTCTTCTCCACCCTAACTTATCACCAACATATCCAAAGATTAAGTTGAAAGCGATATTAGAAATAAAAATTGTTCCCCAAATATTCAACCAAACGGTTGTACTAACTCCTTGTTTTCCCAAATAAATCGGTAAAAACAACGGAAAAGCATATTGAGAAGCTTGGTTGATAACACGTACAATCCCGGCAATTCCAACTTTCGGCTCTTTTTTGACAATTAAAATACCATTTAATAGCTCTTTCAATTTATTTTCTTTCTTAGATTCATCCACTTTTTTAACATCAATTTGGTCGCGGTTCACAACTACCGCTAAAAATGCTCCAAATGCGATAAATACAAGTGCTACCCATAAAGTACCTATGTGGCCAATAACCGGTATGGCCCAACTGGAGAAATATGCCCCCAGTACACTTAATCCGCCAGTAAACACAAACCAGAACCAACCAACAGCTTTCCCTAATTGATAGCTAGGTGTCCGATAAGTAATCCATACTAAAAATGCGTAGGCAAATAATGGATAGCCAAATCCCCGAACAGCATATGTAGGGATCATCAAACCGTAATGTAATTCAGGTAACGCAATAGTTAGAAATAGTACTTGACCTATAGTATAAGTCAACACACCAAGCAACATTGTTTTTCGTGGACCTATGGCTTCTACCAATACACCCGAAAACCATGCCCCAATCGCAATCGTTACTCCATATGCGGTTGTAAGACCGGCAGCTTGTTGGACGGTAAGCCCACGATCAACGAGATAGGGACTTATCCAAGCAAGTTCTAATCCGTCACCCATCATAAAGATTAAAACTCCAACATATCCCCAAAACAGATGAGAAGGAATACCAATACGATCCAAAAACGACTGTTTTTTTGTTAAATTTGTCATTAATTTCCCCCCTTTTTCTCTGAAAGACATTACGGCACTAAAATGACTTTCAAAGATTTTTCCCCTTTTTCCATCAATTCAAATCCCTTTTCAAATTCTTCAAGCGGTAACTTATGAGTTACAACACCTTCAGTTGGGAAATCACCGTTAGCAATTCCTTCAATAACCAACGGGTAGCAATAAGGTCCTAAGTGTGATCCTAAAAGATCAAGCTCTTTACGGTCACTGATAATACTCCAGTCAACTGTTACAGGTTTGCCAAATACACTAAACTCAACAAAACGACCTAATTTTCTAATGGCAAGAAGACCTTGTTCAACGGAAGAAGGATGACCTGTAGCTTCAATGTATACATCACAACCGTAGCCGTCAGTCATATTTTTAATTTCTTGTACTACGTCAACTTTAGTCGGATTCATAACAATGTCGGCACCAAATTTTTTTGCTAACTCTAAACGATCTTCTTTTAGATCTAAAACTACTAATGTTTTGGCCCCGGATTTCTTAATTGCACCTATCATTCCTAAACCTAATGTACCGGCTCCGGAAAGTACAACGACATCTCCTAATTCAATCTGCGCACGTTGTACAGCATGTAAGCTACAAGCATATGGTTCTATTAAAATAGCTTTTTCAATTGGTAGATCTTTCGGAACCTTATGGTTAATTGCTTCTTTTGTAAACTTCATGTATTCCGCCATTCCGCCGTTTACATTGTTTTGAAATCCGTAAAGGTCATGTTTTTCACACATCCAATATTGACCACGCTTACAAAAACGGCATTCCCAGCATGGGACAATTTGTTCGGAAATTACGCGATCACCAATTTCAAAATCTGTAACAGCATCACCTTTTTGAACAATTTGTCCAATAAATTCATGTCCTGGAATCATAGGCGCTTTAATATAAGGAGGCTGTTTTTCATCTCCCCAGAAACTTGGCGCTCCATAGAATGCTTTTACATCACCGGCACAAATACCGCAAGCTTCCACTTTTACAATTATCTCTTTATCGTTTTCAATTTTGGGAGTCTCTACTTCTTCTAATCTATAATCTCCTGGTGCATAAGCAACAACTGCCTTCATTGTTTTTGGAATTTCAAAATTTTGCGATTTGTTATTAATAGCTGTTAATTTCATTATTATTTATCCCCTTTCCAAAAATTTTAATCGTCATTTAAAAGTAAATATTTACAAATAAAAGAAAAGAAAAAATGCAATCGCTTTCATTTGGTGGTTTTATTTTATCACTTACTTTTCTTTTTTGTCAATAATATTTATTTATTTTTATTTTTTGTTTCTTTATGAAAATATACTACCTTCATTTATTGACTAATAATAAAAAATGAAATAAAATGCATAAAAAAGCGAAAATTAATATTTTTTATTTTTAATATTATAAAAAAGAAAGGATGGTATTCATGTCTTTTCAAGGATATGATAAAAACTTTAACATTAAGGATAAAATTGCAATCGTAACCGGTGGTGCTAGCGGGATCGGAAAAGCAATTTCAGAACTGTTTCTTGAAAAGGGAGCAAAGGTTGCAATTTTCGATTTAAAAGAAAATGTAAGTAATATCGCAAAAGAAATTAATGATGAAAAAGCAATCGGGATTTATTGTGATGTAACAAATAATGATAGCATGGACCAAGCAATACAAATGGCGAAAAATTACTTTGGGAAAATTGATATTCTTGTAAACTGTGCTGGCATTGCTTTACTTGATGATGCTGAAAAAATTTCCGATGATTATTGGCAAAAAACGATTGACATTAATCTAACCGGTACATTTAAAATGTCACAAAAAATCGGCAATGTGATGATTGAACAAGGTTATGGGGGAAAAATTATTAATTTAGCTTCACAGGCAGCACTCATCGCATTGGATAATCATGTTGCTTACTGTGCAAGTAAAGCCGGCGTAATTGGAATGACTAAAGTTTTAGCTTATGAATGGGCACAATTTAAAATTAATGTAAACGCTATTTCCCCGACAGTTATCTTAACTGAATTAGGTAAAAAAGCATGGAGTGGTGAAAAGGGAGAAAAGGCAAAGAAAGAAATTCCACTTGGTCGTTTCGGATATCCTGAAGAAGTAGCTGCTGTTGCACTATTTTTAGCTAGTGATGCAGCAAACTTCATTACAGGGGAGAACATTGTAATAGATGGCGGTAATACAATTAAATAGAAGCATTCCTGTTAGGAAAGTTTGGTGTTTATGCCAAGAAAACGGACACGTTAACAGAGAGAAATAGCTGAATTTATGCAGCTACTTTTCTCTGGTTAGCGTAATATGCAGCTTCAAATTCACATGGCGATACATAGCCAAGAGCAGAATGACTTCTTTTACGGTTGTAAAAGCATTCGATATACTCAAAAATGTCTTGTTTCGCTTCTTTCCGCGTGCGGAATCGATTCAGCTAAATAAACTCTTTCTTGATGAGGCTATGAAACGACTCTATACAAGCGTTGTCGTAACAGTTCCCACGTCTCGACATGCTCACTTGAAAATGATGTTCCTGTAAAAGTCGCTGATAGTCATTCGAAGCATACTGGCTTCCACGATCCGAATGATGAATCACTCGTCCCGTTGGTTTTTCGCTGTTTAGAGCCCGTTGTAACGTTTTGATGACTAATTCTTTGGTCATTCGTATATCGATATACCAACCTACGATCTTTCGTGTATATAAATCTATAGCGCTCAATAAATACAACCATCCTTCATCAGTAGGAATGTACGTAATATCGGCCATCCATACTTCATTTGGAACCGTTGCTTGGAAGTTTTGTTTCAATAGATTAGAATATACGTTGTAAGGATGGTTACTGTTCGTGTGGCTTTGAATTTACGGACAGTAATGCATCTCAAGCCTTCTTCGCTCATGATTCTAGCGACCGTCTTTTAAGACACACGAATCCCTTGTTTGCGTAGTTCTTGCGTAATTTTTGGGCTTCCGTAAATCTTTCGTGACTTGAGATACTCATTTCGAATCTGTTGAGCCAGTAGACAAGGTCAAATCTACCTGCACCAGCTCGAGGACTCGTATTCCTGTAGAACGACCTTGTCCTTTTTAAGCCTATAACCTCGGTTCCGCCGCATCCAATTTTCGAATGAGTTTTTTCAAATCCCCACATCAAGATTTATTCACTACTTGTTTTTCCTCTGTATTGATGCGTGTGAGGTATTCGTCCGTTTATTGTTGTAACTCCAGAGAATTCGTGATAATGTCCCCCTCCTGGAAGTGGAATAGCCGGTCCGGTAACGCCACTTATCTCATGCCTATGCCCATCATTGAAGGAGGTAAAGGTAAAATAACGGTGTGTATGTGGAACACCACTTGGTGCAGGTTCTGTCACACCAACAAATTTATGACTATGGCCTACATCAAAAGAAGTAACTCCGGAGAATTGGTGAACATGTACAGGCCTACCGTCCCAAGTAGTAATATACAAGTTATGCGAGTGATGCGAATCAGAATCATCAGAATGAACCAAATAGCCGCTGACGGGTATCTCCATCGTTTTTCCCCCTTCATTCATTTTCCTCGTATCATATGATGATGGGGGTGTTGATGTGTGGGCTAGTATCAGATAGATTACCACCCATATTTGCCTGCTAAACAAACTAACAATTTTTTCAACATTTTCATTCTTCTTTCTAAAAACGTAACCTCAAAACTCAACCGTCACTTTCACTTTCATCGGAACTTCCTTTGCAAGATATGGAGTTAACTATGCCATAAAAAATTCGGAAAAAAAGCAGTCCAATTTGGTAAAGAGACATAGTTACGGAAAAGTATAGTCTTCTGTCTGAAAATTAGATAAAAATAAAATTAATCACATTATGCAATCAAAACACAACTGGCATAAGGTAACGAAAAACAACTGGAATGAGGTTTCAAAAGTAATTTCACATGTGATGTGCTATGGGAAAGAATCTTCGTATAAGTCTGTAAGAAAGAAAACTTTAAAAATGAATGACCATACTGTTACCTTTACACGAATTCGTGGGCAAATAAAAATAAGTGATGCGTGGGTGAATAAGTAATGATAAAAAATTTAGATAGTCTTATACTTTCGAATAATTTTGAAGATGCCAAAAGATTAGTTTAATCAATAGATTTTAAGACATTTTCTAAAGAAATTCTTTATAATGCGTATAATAATTGTAGTATTATTTATTATAGTTTCTTAAATTACTTATTAATTGAAAATGAGACTAGTAAAATACATGACCTTGCATTCTCCCTATTAGTAAATCCATTAAGCCATTTGGAAGGTGCATATAATTCAGCACTATATCATGCATTGAGATCTGTTGAGTTAACAAATAGAAAAGATGTGGGAAGTTTAGAAAATTTACTATTTTTAAATACCATACCAGATAAACTTATTAGTGACGAAGAAGCAATTAAAATTTGTAAGGAAATTTTAAAGCTCGATAATAAAAATGAATTGGCTAAAGAATCCCTAAGTGAATTATTACAAAATTAAGAAATATTTTAAAAATTTATTTTATGGACTGCCCCTTTTCTTTCGGTGAAATATCAAAAATAATGTTTAAAAGTATAATGCTCCCATAAGGTGAGACACATGAGCGTAATGATACCATGAAAAAAAGAAACCGATATACCGCAGATTTTAAAGCTAAGGTGGTTCTTGAGGTGTTGCGTGAAGAGCAAACCGTCAATGAAATAGCCGCCAAATATGAATTAAGCCCAGTCATGGTCAGTCGTTGGAAAGCAGAATTTCTAGAACGATCCTCGATGGTCTTTGAAAAAGGCTCAAGCGAAGTGGATAAAATCCGTAAAGAATATGAGGCCAAACAAGAAAATTTAGAGAAATTGGTAGGTCAGTTAACGGTTGAAGTTGACTGGCTGAAAAAAAAATCTGGACTCAAATAAGTCTGTTGACGAACGAAAGGCTATGGTCGAATTCAATCACCCATCGATCAGCATCAAGCGTCAGGCACAGTTATTAGGTATTCATCGTACTAGCGTGTATCGCCAATCAAAGGGGCAAACAGAAAGCTCAGAAAACATCATGCTCATGCACGAAATGGATATGCTTTATACAGCTCATCCCTACTTTGGCTACAGGCGCATGACTGCGAAACTTCGTGAGAAAGGATTTGATGTGAATCGTAAACGCGTACGCCGTCTCATGCGTCTTATGGGTATACAAGCTATTTACCCTAAACCCAACCTTAGTAAGAGGCTACATGCCAAGTACTGCCGACCTTACCTGCTCCGTGGATTGGAGATCACCCATCCGAACCATGTGTGGGGAGTGGATATCACCTACCTTCGTATGGGACGGGGCTTTATGTACCTGTTTACCATTATCGACTGGTTCAGCCGCAAAGTGATCGATTACGAGTTATCTAGTTAACTAGCACGCTGGAGAAAGGATTTGTCATCAACTGTCTGAAGCGGGCATTACGTCATGGTAAGCCGGCCATCATCAATAGTGACCGTTTAACTGAGCACCTCAATATGATCTATTTCGTCTTCGTATATACAAATAGCAATAGGTTGATCTGATAATTCAATGGACAAACTATCCTGTTCTTCTTCAAAATCTTCCTTGTCATTATAAGTAGCAAAGCCTTTGATCGATTCGCCATCTTTCGTATAAACAATCACACTTTTTCCACTATATTCCCATAATTTCATGTTCATCCCTTTCTTTCAATAGGCATGACATGAGTTTCTGATTTAGAATCGTGTTTTTAAACGGTTACTTGGCGTTTAAGTCCTATTAAACAATGAAATATGTACGTCTATATCCCGTCAGCCTAAACAACTTCTTTATGGTTCCAATTCCTTTGCGATCAAATTCAAGAGTCCTCGTACCAGCTACTGATGGATTAGTTTCTGTTAGACAACTTCCCCTAACAATCCTTTCGCTCGATTTTTTTTAGTTTCTTATAAAACGTTTATAGACTTTTAAATATTCTTATAACTTTTTTCTTATTTGGTTATATTTACTAATTAAATCATGTTTAATTTCATTTTCAAAGTTACTTATTTTTCATTGCATCGCTTTACTTATTTTCTTTATTTATTATGCATAGTAAAATAAACCCATATGGAGGTGAACAAATGGATGACTTAGGAAAAATAATTGCTCTAGCTATTTCGATCCTGACGCTTCGTTAACTCTGGCTCACCAACCGAAAGACGAAATTAGAGATCGAAAAACTAGAGTAAGAAATTAGAAGACAGAGAAGAGAAGATTAATCCTCCCTTCTCGATCCTAAGTATACCATAAAAATTATGGATATATTACTAATATTAATTATTGTTATATGGGTGTTCATTGTTTTATTAGGCGTCCGTTATTTATTTCTTAGAAAGAAACGGGAACACTTGAAAAAAGTGAGGAATAAATTAAATGCCGAAAAAACAAACCGAGGCGAATAAAAAATGGCAGCAAAAAAAAGAATACGCCAAATATTTAAGCAATCGTTCAAAGGCCAGAAGTTTTATTAGAAGACAGGCTACTTTGAATGATTTAGAGGAGTTGAAGCAATTAATAAAAGAACGTGAGGAACTTTTGAAATCTTCCCCCGATTAAATTGGCATGACCGCAAAGGCCATGTTTTTTTGAACAATTTTTAAACAGAGGGCTAACACAATTGATGATGAGCTATAACACTTATCATACATTGATGTACTTTTCTAATATTTCCATCTCTTTTTTTTAATTTTTTCAAAGTCACAGTCAATTTCTTTTAATAAAAATTTCACCTTTGTTCATAAAAAGCATCCTGTTTATTATTTTAAATCAGAATATTCTAAATAATCAATTTTTAACAAACAAATAGACCCACTCGTATGAGTGGAGTTTTTATTTTGAGACAATCTGATCAGCCTCTATTACCTAATTAAGAAAATAATCTAAAAACTTTCCGGTAGTTTTTTCTTAAAATTCCCTTTTTTATTTCTATTTGGTTCACCACCAAAAGATGTACTTGATTTTTACATTAAAATGTGATAGAGGTCTATAAACGGATACGCAAAGTAAAACGTTGGATATTTCTGTATCCATATCCTCGACGTTTAATCTGTTTTCTGCAAGAAAAATTTACAGAGTGTTGCAGTATATCTTTATCAAAATTTTGTATAAATATACATATATATGATCTATCCATCAAGAGCTTGACATGGATCCTCTGTAGCCATGATTCTTTAGCCAATCGCCAGCTTCAACAGTTTCGGCAAAACCAAAAAAGGTTATCATGGCTCCTCCTCCATGTAAAGCCCATTGCATATCACTGAATAAGGATTTTGCAATTCTCTCCACTTTTAATTTGCAAAAAACACAAATGGGACAGCGCAGCCTCCCAACAATTTCAAGCGCGGCATCACTTCCAAATAATTCATTCCACTAAAATAAAAAAGCCCTGCCAAACGGCAAGGTTATAGCTTGTTGACAAAATGGGATAGCTGAAAAGAACCTATATGCTCTTTAAAGATGTGTTGATTAAACATCTATTCAGTTTACAAATCGAGTAACGTGGATTCAAATGATGAGACAAAGATTTTTAGTTATCGTTTTTAGAAAACCCGCCGTCTTCCAAATCTTAAGAGAAAAAGAGCAGCGATTAAGAAAAATGGGATAAATCTTCTTCTAAAGCCGGTGCGAATAAACATTCCTCCTCGTACTGGATCGACCCATTCTATTACTCCTCTATGAACCCATCCATTACGATCGATAACCTCAACTGGCTCTCCCTGATATCTCCTTAAATGTTCCACTTTATCCCTCCCTCTATAAATGTTGATATATCAACGGTTGTAGCCGTTTCAGGGGTGTCAA
>ERZ1673771.49-NODE-49-length-9600-cov-9.313043_pt1 | contig 9600 bp, 5 predicted proteins | sample MGYA00580141_ERZ1673771 | MGnify/ENA primary metagenome ERZ1673771 (study PRJEB41219, sample SAMN04549647) | soil metagenome | isolation source: soil | place: USA: Nevada, Stillwater NWR | collected 2009-08-06 ...
AGTAAAAACTACCAATCATTTTTCAGATCATGTTCTTATTTTAGATCGTAGGAACCGATCGAATGGACCTAAACCAATTTTTCCTGAATGAAACGTTAAAAATAGGTCTCACTCTTCCTTCAATTGAATGAGAAGGGAATGAGCCGGATGTTTACTTTATTAAAACAGATGGGTCAGGTAAAATGGTTGATACAACATGGATTTCATTGTCGGCAGGCAAACTTTGAAATCTGTTTTAAACGGAAATAAAAAAGAGTCGTCGACCCCCAATCGTGCAAAAATCCCCGGGGATCGACGACTCTTTCAAATCTTTATTGAGCCCAAGCAAATCAAAGGTTTGATAAAAATTCCCCTTTTCGTTAAAATAAAAATAACCAGTCAAGCATTAAAAATGAAATGCTTATTTAACAACGTTTTTTGGGGTTTTTATCTTAACTATGAGGAATTGAAGCGTCAATGCTTCCTTTATTTTTTGTATTTTCATTTTCGTTTTTATCTTAACTATGAGGAATTGAAGCATAACCCCCATCGCTGACCAATACCCAAGTTTGGCCGTTTTTATCTTAACTATGAGGAATTGAAACGATCTCACCGTCTGGGAACTCATAGATGACATCTCCGGTTTTTATCTTAACTATGAGGAATTGAAACTTGAAAGCTGCAGCTGTTGTGGCAAGTGGAACCGGTTTTTATCTTAACTATGAGGAATTGAAACTGCGATGCTTGGGATGAAAATGATGAACCGATTTTGTTTTTATCTTAACTATGAGGAATTGAAACTCAGTTTGCGAATCTGTGATGTGGATCAAAAATACTCACCGTTTTTATCTTAACTATGAGGAATTGAAACCTTACATGAATAATTAATAGAAGAAGTATTCGTTCCACTTTTGAAATGAGGGCTTTCAACATTAGTTACATCTAGATCCTTAAGTCTCAACATTCTTTTGCAATACTTATTTTCAAATGTCGATTCTATACCGTGAGAAACAACACAGGAAAAAGACCAAGAAAGTCTGAGATCTCATCGGTAAAGGGATTATAGAGATTTTAGGCAGAAGAAAAAGAAAGTCTGACGGAAAAGTCTCGGAAAAATCTTCGGATTGCTTACTTATACTCGATATTTGCATCTTTGATCAAGCTTTTATATGTTCCACTATTCCTAAAATCCTTCTTTGAAGTTATCACCCTATAAATCAACATTTCACGTTGTTTCTCTGACATTTCATTTAAGCACGCTTCTCGTTAGAGAATCCATGTCAAGCCCTTGATGGATAGATCACATACATATATGTATATTTATTCAAAATTTTGATAAAGATATACTGCAACACTCTGTATTTTTTTCTTGCAGAAAACAAACTAAACTTTTTGAGCTAGTAATAACTTTACAAAAATTTTATAAATCACCGTAAAAAAAATTAAATGAATTGTTTAATTTTTCCTTACTTTTTAAAGATTTTTACTATATTTTTCTCTTTTCTAAACAAAATAAGATTGAATTGTAAGTTAATAGAAAAGAAAGAAGAATGGATGAAAGAGTTTTAGAGGTTCAAAGATGGCTGAATAAAACCTACGGCAGTAGAGCTGGTTTTAATGAAGTGACTGAAGACGGAATTACTGGGTGGAAAACGGTCTATCGCTTAATCCGGGCACTACAATTTGGAAATGACAATTGTTTCTTCCAACGGCAATAAAGGAAACTGTTCTCCAATATCAATGATGAAAATCAGAATATTCAGTTAAATAAAAGTGGTTTCGTTCTAAATCTGTGCTGTTATTCGTTTTAATTCCCTTTAAACGAGCAGAGCGATCTAGTAAAGGTCGTCTTGAATGTTTAACCAGTGCCAATATCAAAACTTATACCTGAGCCACGATCTACTTTAATCAGCTTTAGATGTTCTTCTTTTGGACATAAAAACACCCCTTTAGACAATCATAATCTAAAGGGGTAAAACTGTGCAATTTTTTATAAACGGTATGACTTTATTCAAAGCCACTGTAAGATTACAAAAAAGTTGTTTAATTTTAGGGCTCACAACCCACATCTCTTCATATTAAAATAACTAAATAATAATAAGAAAGTTGTTTAAAAATATATTGTAAACATTTGAAACTCATATTTTGGATAATAAAAAAGTTGTTTAAAAACTACTTCTTTCATTGATGTCTTAAGAAAGTTCTTTAAATATAACAGGAAAAAGCATTGCAATTCATACAACATTTCAATTTTGACAATTTTATTGAAATGATATTTGTATTTATTAAAGAGGGGTCATTTTACGTTTTATTCTATTACTGTATCATTATGAAAGAATAGAAAATCATCAAAGTCTATTTTTTACAACAAAAAGTTAGGACAAATGAAAGTATTTTATTTTGGTTTTGAATCATACTTAACGTAATTGAAAATGGAATTTCTATATTCATGATTTTTAACCAAAGTGTTTTAAACAAAGAAAAATATCATAATCACACTCCTTGTTACATTTTTGTTTTTCAACGAAAAATACATTCGTTTTGATCCCCTATTTATAAATTTTCTATTCTATTAACAGGTTTCAACTAACTCAAGAAGTGTAAGATTATGTTAAATTTATGATATAAAGGTTGGAAGGAGGTAAATATTTTTATGTCTAGAACAACTTCCCCTCTAAGGTATCCGGGTGGGAAAAACAAATTTTACAAAAAAATGGTATCCATATTAGAACGAAATAAAATAAATAACGTCACTTATGTAGAACCTTTTGCCGGTGGGGCTGGGTTAGCAATTTCTTTACTGATTAATAATAAAGTAAAAAAAATTATATTAAATGATTATGATAGAGCAATTTTTGCTTTTTGGTATTCAATTTTAAATTACACAGATGACTTTTGCCAAAAAATAATCGAAACAGATATTAATATTTCAGAGTGGTACAAACAAAAAGAAATTCAAAATAGGAAGCATACGGTTGATTTATTTGAACTAGGGTTTTCCACTTTTTTCCTCAACCGAACTAACAGGTCGGGAATTCTAAAGGCTGGACCGATCGGCGGCTATAGACAAACAGGTAAATATAAAATTGACTGTCGATTTAATAAAGAAGTACTAATTACAACTATTAAAAACATCGCAGCTTATAAAAATAATATAGAATTGACTAATCTTGATGCTCTAGATTTTATTAATCAATTAAAGAATTTTGACAGCGAAAATTATTTTATATTTTTCGATCCTCCCTATTATAATAATGGAAAAGAACTCTATGTTAATTTTTATACACATGAGGATCATATTACATTATCACATTCCATTAATAATGACTTAAAGGATTTTAGATGGATTATGACGTATGATAACTGCGATGAGATAAAACAAATTTACAAGACTTATAAAAAAACATATTTCAAATTGACTTACACTGCGGGGAAAGCGCGGAATGCCACTGAAGTTGTCTTTTATAATAATATTATAATTCCTAGAAATATTTAAAAAAAGAATCTATTAAGTACAAAAATATACTTAATAGATTCTTTTACATCATACATAAATAAAAATTGGTTTTCCGACATATGTATTTGCCCTTTTGCCCATTTTAAGCCCTTACCTATGTCGGTTTTTCAATCCGAACTTATATAGTATAATTCGTTTTCTAAATTTTTTAGAGGTTACTTTTTATAAACTTTTCTAATATGTTTGTTCCTGGATTTAGACTTATTGCGGCGTATTTATGGGCCAATGCTAATGGTAATATAGCATCTTCGTACAAGTCTATACTTATCTCATTGATTAAATTAAGGACTGTACTAAGATTATTATAGTTTCTATAGTCAAAAGCGTTTTCTTTAAAATTAATATCCTTATTCCTCATAGGGTATAACATAGATACCACAAATCTCTTTTTACCTTTCGAATAAAATAAAAAGTCTTGTCCAAAAGATACCTCTTGCCCAAAATACTGATTATTTTCCGGTGCTTTTTGAATATATTTAAATCTATAGCTATCATCTACTAACATAAAACTGTTTTGTTCTAATTCAATCTTTTTTTCTAAAAGTGTAAAGTGGTCTTTTAGCCTTCCACTTTTTATGATTCCAAAGTATATAATTGGATTCTCTAACTTCTCGGAGATGTAGTGTAAATATCTTAACAGACTTCTGTGAATTTTCGCTGGCTCCCCGTAAATAGCTAAAGGACCGTCAATTATAAACGCTGTATTCGTTAACAAGTTCCATGACTTATGTTTAATAAGTGTATCAATTAAATTAATAGAAATTAAATGTTCAGTTACCTGGGCAAATCTTGTTAATACTGTACTATGCCCAAACTCCTCATCTATAGCTTCATGTAACCTTAGATAATCAGTTAAATACATTATATTACCACAGTGCTCGCATTTAAAAGGTTCAATATGGACTTTATCCAAATCGACTAATATTCCTATATCCTTTCTGTTTAAAGTCTTGTCATTCGACTTACACTTCTGGTTCCTACATTTTAGCTTCAGACTAGTGTTAGCCTCTCGAATAACATTAAATAATGATTCAATTAATTTAACAGAATTGAAAGGACTATTATTATAGTAAAAATCATAGATTTCCTTTCTTATAGAATCTACTACACTTAGGCTATCATCTTCCTTAGGAACTAAATTAAACGTGGGGCAAACAAACGTTAATATATTTGAGTTATAAATTTCATTGTATTTTTGTGGGTTAATAAATCCACTTTTGTCATATATATCTGACTTTTTATTTAAATTAATAATATTTGAGCTAAAATTCACTATGCCCATCTTTGCAGAAGGTATATCATCGTTTAATGGGAGTTCTGTAAACGAGCTGTCTATAGTAAAAATAAAATCAACCTTTCTCACATTACCCATTTCATTTTGTTGAAATCGAAACTGAACCTCTTTTCGTACATTATTATCTTTGTCAATATCACAGATTATTCTATATTGGTCGATTTTTTCCTTAATTACCTGGTTATTAATTATTCTTTCATGAGAAAACTTATTTGCCTTTTCTCGATTAAATGGCATTTTTTATTTATCACTCCCATATAACTTAATCTGAACTGGTAAAACAAAATTATGTGATAAAGTTTTAACCCGTGAAAATCCAACATCTTTAGCTGCTAATAATGAGTTTTTATAATCAGCAAAATCATAAAACTTGGATAAAGCCCTTAGTTCGTCCTCATTATTCAAATGTGTAACAAACCAATTTTCAGTATTTGCTAATATGTTTTTGTTTATAGAAGACGGTTCTTGTGTAGAATATACTAATCCTATTTTATACTTGGCGCCTTCCTTTGCGATTCTTGGCCAAGTATCTTTCAAATCCATATCCCTTCCTATCAAGTTATGTGCTTCTTCGATAAAGAAAATCACATAATATGGTTCTTTTCCTTCAGTATACATCTCCATATTTTTATTAAAGATTGTTCTCGCTATCTTATCACTAATAAGATTTCTCATTTCTTCACTACCAATTGATAAATCTAGTACTATTGTTTTCCCTTCTTTCACCATGTTACATATCTTTGCTATATAATTCTCACTATTTCGATTATGATACGCCTTCGGATTTAATTTTTTAAGATGTACATATCCTAAAAAAGACTGGCCGTTAGAATTCTTTTTTACTGCGATATTTAGTAATGTTTCAAAATCATCCTTATATACCTTATTACCGGATGAGGTAGTTAGTTTGTCTCTATGCCGATGAATAGCTTCTAGAATTTCGCCGAGCTGGTCGTACGATATTTTCGAATCTATAAGCTTATTAAAATTATCATTTCCTTCAAACTTTGTTAATTGATTTAGTATACTTTGACTAAAAGGATTTTGAAATCTTTCTTTTATCCCATCATCTAAAATTTTATATAATATATATTTGTAAGTGGCTCTAATCCACTTAGCACGGTTAACCAAAGAGCGATTTCCTTCTTCTATATTATCTTCCATATATGAACTGATATCCATATTAAAAAACGATTCGATATCGGTTGATTTAGAAGGATTACCGTACCTCATTAAACTTACAATAATTTCATGTGCTAATTCTAGATTTTCAAAAAAGTTAAACTGTAATACTTCTACATTATTTGATTTATTTCTAATTTTTGTGTTTAAAGAGAAAATATACGCATTTTTTAAGTCACTCGCTATAGATGTTTTATCATCAACGTTTATGTTTGCATACTCCCCATTTATATCATAAATAATCTGGGAAATGTTCATTTTTCTATTTTCAGCAATTTTACTGATTGCTTTAATTAGTGTTTTCACTGTGTTAGATTTACCTGTTCTAGTCATTCCAAACATTGCGGTTCGTCTCGCTATAAAGTCATTAGGATCTACATAAACTTTTGCTCTTTTGTCACTGCTCTGCAACCTATTGCTTGATGTAAATCTAAGTTCTCCAATCTCCTCTTTATTTTCATAGTTATTACCAACACCGTAATTAATGATTTTTTCTAAACTTCTATAAGATGGTTTATAGACTTTTAAGATCTGGGTACCATAATAATTTTCTATGTCAGAACCAAATTTTAAACTTCCATTATCCGATTTAAAAAAGGTACCAAGCACTCTACACTCTAGCCCTGAATATTGCATTTCATTTTGGGAAAATTCATCATAGCTTAAATTAGTAGATGATTGTAAATTCTTAAATTTATCTATTTTTGCTTCTAGCCATACATCACTATTTGGTAATTCATATTCTGAAGTAACACGTAACAATATTATTTCTTCATCTATTTCACTAGTCGCACTCAAGTTATCAGTATTTATAGCTGTTGCTATTAAAAAACTATTATGTGGAATCCCTTTAGCTATCTTTTTCCAATAATCATTTGTCAAGATAGTCATAGTTGAATAATTTAAGTTAATTGAATAACCAACCATAACCGCACCTTCTAGTAATTGAAATAAATCATCTTTAAATAACATTTCATTTAATTGATTTTCCATACTGATTCACTCCTCTATAAAAATAGTTTTTCTCTAATTTTTAACAATTCACCATATTTTATTATACCTTCCTTTATTGGACTTATTTTCCATTTATAATTATATAAACTTTCTCTTTTAAGTTAAAGGTCGGAAAATTTTATACAACATAGATTTTTTAAATTTATCTTCCATTTTCATCACTTTACTTTAATAGTTGTTAGTGATATTTTCTCCATTTTGTTTTATTATCGTTTCACAAGTGCTTACTTAATCTATTGGCCCAACTTAGAGTTGTTTCTCGTATGTGCTTTAATTTCATATGGTGAATCGTTTGTAAAAATGAATTACTCCAACTTCCACTACTATAAACAAGGTTTCGAAGCAGCTTGTGAATGTGTAACTCATCTTTATATAAGCTCCCAACCGATGGGATAATCAAAGTTGAGATGGAACGATTATCAGGAACTGCCACCTCAAGTACGTATGAAATTTTGCCTAGGTTCACTATTCTAGCAATGGCACAAACACGCCTTCTTCCGTCCGGCAACCGAGAAAATTTTCTTCCTAGTGGCAGAAATACTACATTTACAGAAACTGATAGATAAGGATAGCTTTTAGATAAACGTTGAATCATCTCAAAAAACTGTTCCAAACCAAAGTTAGCAATGGAATCAGCGATTTCCAATGTTCGAAATTCAATGGGGGCAACCGTTCCACCAAAAATGGATTCATCTACTCCAACAATCTGCTGCTGAGTAGCTTCGCCACGACCTTTATTTGAAATATAGGCATTTCCCTTGTTCACTTTCTGCGCTTGTTTTGATATTCTTTTAATGACGACTGAATGACGGAAAGCGAATTGAGTGGGTTCTTGTTCAATGACTAGTTGATGAGTATCCTCTTTTGATCGCTTTCCGTTTTTTTCGTTTAATACATATTCTGTATCTCCATTTTTCTGTGAAATCCTCGTCTTTTTGGGAGCATTCGTATAAACATTTCTCTTAATAGACTTGTGACTGTATTGGATTTGAAACACAGGAAGCGTTATATTATCAATCCCAAGCAATTCTAATATCAATACCTCATTTTGTTGCTGTATCCCTCTATATGCAATCCTGGTATTCTGAATGGATGGGACGGCCATCTCTAACGGAATACCATATGAGACATTTTGATTTGCCGCATAGCTATAAGCATTAATTTGAACGGAACAAAAAGATTTTTTAATTTCATCGTTTAAATATAACCAAGCCATGTAATGAACAAATTCATTAGTAACAATTGTGGAAGGAATTTCATGGGCTAATTCTATAAACACTGTTTGCGAATTTAGATAATGGACATTATTGATAAGGAAATCTAATCCATTGGGTCTCAACAGTGCGTTAGCTAAAAGCTTGTATTTAACATATAAGGCACGTATAAGCTCTGCATGTGAAACATAATATGTTATTCCGTTTGAAGAAAAGGACCAAACATGTTGATGGATTAGTTCGGGCATCTTGTATAAGAAGTAACCAAATTTTTTACAAGCGTCAATCGCCTTTATCGTTTTGCCTTTTCCCAAATCTTCAATCATTACTTGATTGTAACTCCCTGCTTTTTGCGTTGATAGAGGCAAGCCGTCTCTGTAAAATTGTCCTAATCTTAATAGAGGAAATGCACCTATAGGTAACTCAAGGATCTGGCATTTTTTTGATTCTTTAAAAGCTGCTTGTAAATACCACTGCTGGTCTTTTCCCTGTTTGACATTCCCAAACCATTGTAATGATACGACTTGTTGCTGATTAAAGGGCCATGGTCTGATTTTTACCACCTATATCACCTTCCACTCTTAGCTGCTGATACTTTATGATTTCATCATTAATAGCTTGTTGTACCTTTTCTGCAACATTCCCCTTTAAACCGGCCAACCGTTTTACTTTCCATTCCATAACTGATTCATTCTTACTGAACAAATAGTGACAGGCCCATCTTACTCTACGAATCTGAAATTGTTCTCTCGTTTCAATTTGTTGAAGGATATATTCCTTCGTTTTAGGTAGCTTATCCAAATGTTTTTCTAGTAGCGATAACTTTCGAATTTCTTTACCTATTCGACTTTTATTAATATAGATAGGCTTATCAGCACTTTTAAGTTTCTTTATAACTAATTTGACTTCTTTAAGAACTTCTTCGTCTCTTTCAGACCAATTAATTTTTAAATGCGATGACTGCCTGTTAGGCTGCTTAGGTAAATGGTTTTTCAACCACTCCCGATCATGTCGGTAAAGCCAAGCATAAAGAGCAGGTTCCATACTTCTAATCTGCGTAACTGATTTATTGGGATGTTGCTTTAATAGTTTCATCCATTCCTTCTGTTTTTTAGATTTCACTAATTCTAACTCATCTAGCTTGTTATCTGTTATTATTGGCTTTCCTTTATTCGCATACTTAATAACTGTCATAATATCGCATTGCAATTCTTTTGCTGCTGCATAATAACTCAATTTTTCAACATGTATCATGCGATGTAATTTATCCAACCATACTTGTCCATACTGCTTGATGCGACCAATTTTATATAAATCTTGTTCACTCTTATCCGGTCCCCGGCGGGAATAGATAAATCCACACGTGCATTCAAATGTGCCAACAGGTCTTCTTGTGTCTG
>ERZ1673771.54-NODE-55-length-2978-cov-31.370510_pt1 | contig 2978 bp, 3 predicted proteins | sample MGYA00580141_ERZ1673771 | MGnify/ENA primary metagenome ERZ1673771 (study PRJEB41219, sample SAMN04549647) | soil metagenome | isolation source: soil | place: USA: Nevada, Stillwater NWR | collected 2009-08-06 ...
TTGTTTCATTACGTTTTGTGCCTTGAGCGAAGCGAAAGGAATGGATATAAACATGTTACAAGTTTTAGATTGCTATAAAAGCTATAACGAAAGGGACATTTTAAAAGGAGTCACGTTTTCAGTCAGTTCAAATGAAAAAGTGGCCTTAGTTGGAAAAAATGGGGCTGGAAAAACTACGTTGTTAAATATTATTTCAGGAGTCAGTTCTCCTACTAAAGGGAGCGTTCTTTTTAACAATAAGAACTTATTTGAATTCCCTCAATTAAGAAGACATATAGGGTTTGCCTCAACAGAACCTATATTATATGAGAAATTAACTTCATTTGAGAATTTGGAGTTAATTGGATCTCTTTACGGAGTGAGGCAACAATCATCCATCTTTAGAGCCGCAAAGGAGATGGATCTGACCAGTTATTTAGATAAACAGGTAGCAATTTTATCTACGGGTATGAAGAAAAAATTGCACTTGGCGACAGCTCTGATCCATCAGCCTGATTTGTTATTGTTAGATGAGCCATTTAATGGATTAGATACGGAGAGTGTTGATCGGTTCGTTACTGTGTTAAATAACTTTAATGGGGCAATTCTATTTACAAGTCATAGGGCGGATTTAGTTCTAAATGTAGCTGATCGAATCATCTGTTTAGATGATGGGGTAATTGTGGACGATTATAAAACCCGGGAAGGTGAACATCAAAAGAAGGAGGGGTGAAGCAGAAAAGTAAGAAAACATTTTAGACGATACGAGAGATAGCGGCGATTCACCAAATTATCTGTTTCTCTATATTCAGGTAGGAGGGATTGGCGATGTCCATCAAACAACAGAAAACAGTAAGGAAGTATATTCAAGAAGAGTTGCGAGTAAATAAACTGATGACCTATATTCTTGGGTACTTGTTTGGTTTACTCACATTCAAATATGCTGGTACAAGCAAACAACTGTTATTTTGGGCGATTGTCTTTCCGTTAGGATTGATCTTGTTTATTCCATTAAAAGCTTATTTTCGTAGCCAAAAGGAATAACGAATGGAGCCAAGGTGGGGATGAATGTTGGTCGGCGTTAACCAAACTAATCGATATATTCAGTCTTATAAAGAATAAGGGTTTGATATATCTGGATTTAAGTCAATATTTTGGACACCAATAAGTGAAATTTAATTTTGATCTCATTGACATCGCTGGTCGATTGACATGGAGCCTCTGCGGGCGTGGTGTTATGCGAAGGGCGAAAGGGGCAATGATTTCTTTCGCATGGCAAACAAGCCTACCACACCCGCCACTCCATGTAAAGCGGATGCTTGTAAAATTGTGAAGAGCACTACGCTGCCCCTTTGATACTGTCTTCTGTTTCTTGTGGCATCATATAGCCCGTGCAGCTATGAATCCGTTTCCGATTGTACCAGCCTTCTATAAATTCGAATAAGGCTCTTCTGGCAGCTTGAAAGTTCAAATAGTTGACTCTGTAGATCTCTTCCTTTTTCAGAATTGCATGGAAAGACTCCATGCAGGCGTTATCGTATGGGCAACCTTTTTTACTGAAGGAGTGTTTGAACTGCTTCTTTTCCATGTATTCTGCAAATTTCTCGCTTGTATACTGGGATCCCAAATCAGAATGCAAGAAAGATCAATCCCGGACCTGGACGTTGTGCCTGATAAGCGTTTTCTACTGCCTTTAAAGCCAGTTCAGTCGTCATGTGGCGGTCAAAAGCGTAACCGACAATCTTTCTGGAATGTAAATCCATTACGGAAGCCGGGTAGCACCAACCGTCTCTCAAAGTATGAATGTACGTAATATCCGTAACCCATTTCTCGTTGATGGTTGTCGTTGAGAAGTCCTGGTTCAGCAGGTTATCGTGTTCTTCCATCTTGCCCTTATTGGAATGGGGGCGATACTTTTTTCTGATAATGGAATAAATGCTTGCAGCCTTCATCAAACGCTGAACCCGTTTCAGGCTGACTTTGAGCCCTTCTTTTTCAAGCATATGGTGGATCTTCGGTGCTCCGTATCTCTGCTTGCTTTCCGTATGGATTTTTCGTATTCTGTCTGTCAGCTCCCGGTTTTCCCGTTTTGTTTTTGAGTTTGGATTGATAGTAGGTACTTCTTGGCACGTCAAGGACCGTACACATGGTTTTAAGGTCATAATGGTGTTTGGCTCTTATCTCGTCAATCATGGATATAACAGTGGTTTGATCTACTTCTTTGCGAATATGGCCATAGCTTTTTTTAAGATTTCGTTTTCCTCTTTCAGCCGGTGCAATTCTTTTTGCAGGTTCAGAAATTCTTCCGGGGTAAAAGAGCCCCCGTCATCCAGCTTAACCGGTTTTTGTTTTCTGATCCATTTGTAGATTGTCGTTTCAGACGGGCCATATTCGCTCAAGATCTGTTTTACTGGTGTTCCAGTTTGATAAAGTTCAACCACCATTTCCTTAAATTCAGCATGATAACTTTTACGTTTTTCGCTTGTGTTACCCATATCAGGACACATCCCTTCGTTAATATTATATTTCACTAAAGGGTGTCCATGAAACTATACTAGCATCAGTACATACAAGATTTCTTTAGTGGAATGGAATCATAATAAAAATCAAGTCCATGTTTTGTTCAAAGCACACCTAAATAGCGACGATCAAAGTTCATCAATGCCTATAAAAGCGTAAGTTCTTGATGGCTCCAAAAACATTTTCCAGAAGAGAAGTAAAAAGAAAACTGTGGAGAGAGTATGTTTGGTCAAGGAGCTTTAGCTTACATACAACGGGTGGTGCGCCTCTTGCAAAATTCCCCACTTACTTAGAATCCCTCATATGGATGAGGAAAATTATTACTTTTATCTATCCAAAACCCTCTTACACCTATCGTTCCCCAAAAACGCACTATTTATGTAAGAAAATATGACGCATACAAAAATATTTTTAGTTAAAATACCATTAGCATTGCATAAATATAGTTAGAATTTTCTGTTAATTATTTTTTGTGAATT
>ERZ1673771.59-NODE-60-length-1833-cov-1.570866_pt1 | contig 1833 bp, 1 predicted proteins | sample MGYA00580141_ERZ1673771 | MGnify/ENA primary metagenome ERZ1673771 (study PRJEB41219, sample SAMN04549647) | soil metagenome | isolation source: soil | place: USA: Nevada, Stillwater NWR | collected 2009-08-06 ...
TCAGCTCTCCGGCGGTCAGCGACAGCGTGTAATGATCGCCATGGCACTGGCCAATAAACCGAAGCTGCTGATTGCCGATGAGCCGACCACAGCGCTTGATGTGACCGTGCAGGCACAGATTTTGCAGCTGCTGGCCGAGCTGAAACGCTCACAGGATATGTAGGTGCTGTTCATCACCCATGATCTAGGCGTGGTGCGGAAAATCGCCGACCGTGTTTGCGTCATGCATCACGGCAAAATCGTGGAAAGCGGCAAAACGGAAGAGATTTTCACCAATCCGCAGCACGAATATACCAAGCATTTGCTGAGCGCTGAACCTAAAGGCGCCCCTCTGCCAGCAGAAGAAAATGCACCGCTGGTGATGAGTGGCGAGGACATCAAAGTCTGGTTCCCGATCAAAAAAGGCTTTATGCGCAAAACCGTCGATTATGTGAAAGCGGTTGACGGCATCAATGTAGAGCTCCGTGCAGGACAGACACTCGGTGTCGTCGGTGAATCCGGCTCCGGTAAAAGCCAGACCACAATGGCGATCATGGGCTTGCTATCATCGAATGGTAAAGCGACCGGTCAGGCACTCTATCGTGGTCAGGATCTGGTCGGCATGTCCGACAAAGAGCTGAATAAAATCCGTGGTGCCAAAATCACCATGATTTTTCAGGAGCCGATGACGGCGCTGAACCCGATCAAAACCATCGGTGCGCAGATCAGTGAAGGCCGCCGTCTGCATTTGAAAGAGAACCGTGCCGATGCTGATAAGACAGCACGGCGTTTGCTGGATCGTGTTGGTCTTGCTGCCCCGCGTTTTGATCTGGAGCTTTATCCGCACCAGTTATCCGGTGGTCAGCGCCAGCGCGTGATGATTGCCATGGCACTGGCCTGCGAGCCGGAACTGCTGATCGCTGACGAGCCGACCACGGCGCTGGACGTCACCGTGCAGGCACAAATTCTTGATCTGCTGGATGAACTGATTGACGAGAGCGGCACGGCACTGCTGTTGATTACCCATGATCTCGGTGTGGTCTCGGAAATGACAGATCGCATTGCAGTGATGTATGCAGGACGTGTGGTCGAAACCGGCGATACGCAGGATGTTTTCCGCCATATGGCGCATCCCTATGCGCGCGGGCTTTTTGCAGCCTCTCCCCATAGTCTGACAATGCGTCCGAAGCCGGAAAACACGGATAAGCGCCAGCGTCTGACCACGATTGCCGGTGTGGTGCCTGATCCGTTCAGTCGTTTGCCGCAATGCGGTTTTGCTGATCGTTGTCGCTATGCGCAGGCGGATTGCCGTGCAACAGTGCCGCCGTTAGGCAATACGGATTTTCTCGACGTGGCGCATCGGGTCGCCTGTTTTCATCCGCTGACAGATGAGGTGATGGTATGACCGCTCTTCTGGAAGTGCGTGATCTGGTGCGTGATTATACGCTGCCAAAACAATCCTTGCTTTCTAAACCACAAAATTTGCGGGTGCTGCATGGTGTCAGCCTCAGTCTGAAAGCGGGCGAAAGTCTCGGCATTGTCGGCGAGTCCGGTTCCGGCAAATCCACATTGGCACGTTCAGTGATGGGACTGGAAAAACCGCAATCCGGTAGTGTGACGATCAATGGTAAGGATATCTACAGTCTGGGGCGGGCAGAGCTGAAAGCCGCGCGCAAGGAGTTTCAGGCGATTTTTCAGGATCCTTATGGTTCGCTTGATCCGCGCCATTCTGTGCGCCGTATTCTGGCAGAGCCGGTTGTATCACTGGAAAGTGCAACGACAGCGGAAAGCCGTGAAGAGCGTATAGGTCAAGTGCTGGAGGCGGTTGGTCTGCCCGCATCCGCTGCGGATAAA
>ERZ1673771.65-NODE-66-length-1591-cov-1.762370_pt1 | contig 1591 bp, 1 predicted proteins | sample MGYA00580141_ERZ1673771 | MGnify/ENA primary metagenome ERZ1673771 (study PRJEB41219, sample SAMN04549647) | soil metagenome | isolation source: soil | place: USA: Nevada, Stillwater NWR | collected 2009-08-06 ...
GAGAGACTGTAAACGCCGATAGCCCTGTCTCTTTCGAGCAGGGTTATTTTAAAATCTTATGTATTTTTTTGACTTTGATTGCGGGGGCAGGATTTGAACCGTTCGTCGGGCAAACGATACTTAATCATTTGCATTTCCTCCTTACCCTTCAGGTTATGAGCCTGATGAGGTGAGAGCGTCAAAAATCGATTGATTATCGATTTTAGCTCGAACGGACTGCTCCAAGATGCGTCGCCACCTCTATGAGGATGGTGTCTGGATCATGGTTTTCATTGTTTTGAGAAGGTTTTGGTTGCGGGGGCAGGATTTGAACCTGCGGCCTTCAGGTTATGAGCCTGACGAGCTACCGGGCTGCTCCACCCCGCGTCAAGTATTGTCGAGCCTTGCTGCCCGGGAGCGAAGTCAGGCGTAGCCTGATGAGGTGAGGCCGTATAGAAATCGATTGATTATCGATTTCAGGCCGAACGGGCGCTCCACCCTAAATATACGATCGCTTAAAGACGTTGTTTGTCTTATGCAGTTTTGTTTTTGCTAAGCGATTGATTTGCGTTTTTTGCGCATTGTTGTGATTTGAGAAGATGTTTTGTTTGTTTATGTGCCATTTGCAGACCTGGCAGCGACCTACTCTCCCGTGTCTTAAGACAAAGTACCATCGGCGCTGGAGCGTTTCACGGCCGAGTTCGGAATGGGATCGGGTGCAGCCGCTCCGCCATAACCACCAGGTCAGCAAAGGGCACAGAAACAAATAAGAAGCTGGTTTTTCGTGCTAGCGCCTTAGCGCAGTTTCGTCTCTAAACACGCGACTGCGTGCCGGCCGTTAGGCCGCCCTCTCGGAGCCATTCACGAAGTGAATGGGGCGTGAGAGAGAAGAAACTATCAAACTCATCCATTGGATGAGCTTGATGGATATTGATAATGAGAACAATCAAGTCGATCGAGCTATTAGTACCGGTCAGCTGCATGCGTTACCGCACTTCCACATCCGGCCTATCAACGTGGTGGTCTTCCACGGCTCTGATAGGGAATACTCGTTTTAAGGTTAGTTTCCCGCTTAGATGCCTTCAGCGGTTATCTAGTCCGTATATAGCTACTCTGCTATGCCGTTGGCACGACAACAGATCCACCAGAGATACGTCCATCCCGGTCCTCTCGTACTAAGGACAGCTCCTCTCAATATTCCTACACCCACGGCAGATAGGGACCGAACTGTCTCACGACGTTCTGAACCCAACTCACGTACCGCTTTAAATGGCGAACAGCCATACCCTTGGGACCTGCTCCAGCCCCAGGATGCGATGAGTCGACATCGAGGTGCCAAACAACCCCGTCGATATGGACTCTTGGGGGTCATCAGCCTGTTATCCCCGGCGTACCTTTTATCCGTTGAGCGATGGCCCTTCCACACGGGACCACCGGATCACTATGACCGACTTTCGTCTCTGCTCGACTTGTCTGTCTTGCAGTCAGGCGGGCTTATGCCATTGCACTCGACGAACGATTTCCGACCGTTCTGAGCCCACCATCGCGCGCCTCCGTTACTCTTTAGGAGGCGACCGCCCCAGTCAAACTACCCACCATACACGGTCCTGGA
>ERZ1673771.72-NODE-73-length-1257-cov-1.362729_pt1 | contig 1257 bp, 2 predicted proteins | sample MGYA00580141_ERZ1673771 | MGnify/ENA primary metagenome ERZ1673771 (study PRJEB41219, sample SAMN04549647) | soil metagenome | isolation source: soil | place: USA: Nevada, Stillwater NWR | collected 2009-08-06 ...
TAAAGGCAAGGTAAAAGAGCAGTGGGGGAAACTCACTGATGATGACATTGACCAAATTAATGGCCGCCGAGAGCAACTGGAAGGCAAGATTCAGGAACGCTACGGAATAGAAAAAGACCGTGTCAAAAAAGATATTGATGACTGGTATACAAGCCAAAACTGGTGATTGAAAAGCCTTCATTGTGGGGGCTTTTTATTTTAATATAATTTATTAATAAACATTAATAAGTCGCAATTACGCATTAACAATTAAATAATACCTTAATTAATAAACCATTTCGAAATCAGGTCTTCATCTGACACGCTAATACTGCAAATACTATTAGCGATATTGAATCATGACCTTCATAAAATTGATTGCCGAATATAGGAGGGAAATAATTATGAATAACTTCGAAAACAATATTATTAAACCATCAGCGAAACTGAATGTTTCACAAAAACTGCACCGTGCACCTTTGGCCGCTGCGCCTGAAATACAAACAAAACTTAGCGTGCCTCATATTAAAAGCGACAACAGAACTCTAGGCATCATTCTTAAAAACACCGGCGGCGGTCTTTCCAGATTTCGTTAATTTGGAAATTAAATATCCATCGCCCAATAGCAACCAAAAGTAGAAGCTTAAATATTTCAAACCAGCAGTTGACATAATTTAAAAAACCACTACATTAACGATATCGATATTTGCTTGTTTAGCTTTGCTTTCTGCGCCCCACTGGCGCCTTTGACGAACCTTCCTTTCAAAAAAATCGCTATCACTCTCACCGCGTATTTCCGCGTGAGTTTTCTATTCTTGCTACGAAAGGGTTCATCATGACCACTGGCACAGTTAAATGGTTTAATGTCACTAAAGGCTTCGGCTTTATTCAGCCTGACAACGGCAATGCAGACGTATTTGTTCATATCTCAGCCGTTGAACGCGCTGGAATGCGTGAAATCGTTGAAGGCCAGAAGCTTGGCTTTGAACTTCAGCGCGACAACAAGTCAGGCAAAATGTCAGCTTGTAATCTGCAGGCTGCATAATTCGGTATAACTCCTTCCTTTGACCACGGATGTACTGGCACTGGAGAGAATACATACCAATAGAGGTCAGGCATTATGTCTGGCCTTTTTTTATTTCTCATTTTAAGATTGGCTACTGGATGAAACCTATGCACAGTTTGCTGCGTCAAACCGCAGAACTTGCTTTTGAAAAGACACAGATTCAAAACAACGCGCATAACCGTGTCCTTGATGAAATCGAAGAAGGCATAAAG